>Ga0307517_10008358_pt1 | contig 14855 bp, 5 predicted proteins | sample 23_EM_MG_FD_194515 | JGI IMG/M metagenome (GOLD analysis project Ga0307517, IMG submission 194515) | Populus trichocarpa ectomycorrhiza microbial communities from riparian zone in the Pacific Northwest, United States - 23_EM | ecosystem: Host-associated > Plants > Roots > Unclassified | place... | reverse complement strand
TTTTTAAAATATATATGTTATAATTATTCTTTTCAAGTTTTTATATTTTGAAGACCACTTTATAATGAGTTCATTATTAATCTCATTAAAGATATTTTTCTCAATGTATACAATCAAATTATTATTTATTCATTTATCTCACATTCTTTTCTGCAATATACTCTTGATAATATGCATCACATAAAAAACCCTCTTCACTGTAGCAGTTGCAACTAGTAGAAGTAATGACAATTTGATAAACATATATACCAATATGAAAAACTCTTTCCAAACTGTCATTCTTTGTTTTTATTATTTTCTTCACAAGATTAACAATACCTTCAATACTAAAAAAAACTCATCATCATTGCATATATCAATAATATAAGTATCAAGTTGGTCACCAGGTACCATAAGATCTATTATAAAGAATTCATTAAGATAAAAATAAGCAAGATAAATAAGTTTTTCTTTATTGAAAGTAGAGAAAGAGTCATTTAGGTTTAAACATGTCACACAAAGAAATAACTCCGTACTCGTTTCGGTGAAACGATCATCCCAACTCATTAAGCTATATGTCAATGATATTGTTAAATAATTAACACGACTACACAATAATCTGCTGTTAAACAAAAATCAGTTGAGTTACACAATAATCATTAGGACATTACATGGATTTGATTTAACTATCAAACAATCTTAATTATATTTAATTCTAAAGTAACAAATACCCATTATATATATAGAGAAAGAAAAAGACAAAAAAAGAAAAGAAAAAGAGACCAATCTATTTAAAAGAACATGCAATATGAACCAAGTCAGATCTGAATTTGGCTTTTAAATGTTTACTGACTAATTTTGTGAAATCGAGCATATCTCTTAATCTGTACATTGGAAAGAGCTGCAATTTTACAGGGATATACTAGACGCATGAAACTATGTTTTGGTAAATATTTAGGTCAAATATAGTTCGGAAATATTTTATTTCAAATGGTCGAAGTTACTAGACAAATCTTGTCAAATCTGCCAAACTAGACCTTTGTGTACTATTTAAAACATATCTAGCTAGAGGTGGAAACTTGTTGAGATTCAAGTTGTTTTGGAAACAAAACATTTCAAGCTTTCCAATCATATATGGCAGGCCTAGTAATTCATCCAGACGAAAGAGAATGACGTGTTTGAAGCCAGAACTGAAAATCTGTCAAGAATGTGTGAAAATTAAAGATTTTGACTACATGAAAGAATTTTAACGTGAAAACTTTGTTTTTATTATACTATTTTATTTATTTATTGAATGTTGAATAATTATTTTAAATTTAAATTTGTTTTAGTCCATTAGATATTTTTTAGGGGTTTGTTTTATTATTGGACTTATGTTAGTTAATTATTAGTTTATGCTCATTAGCTTATAACCCAAAAATGATCTATTATAGTAAGTTAAAGAAGACTATATGATGTTTTTTTAACTACAAATTTCAGCAGCAAGTTGAAAAATAAAAGTAAGTTTTTCTTTTGGTTATTTGTTGCAAAACAACTTTTCTTTTCAAGAATAAAGATCGTAGACTGACTTATCAAAGATTAACTAGCTTTATGGTATTATTCATATACTTAGAATTCTTAAATACAAGGTTATCTGTTATCTCCGGGTCCAAATTTTTTTTCAATAATTTTAATTTTTAGATACAGGATTATCTCTGAATCAAGGTTCTATCAAATCTAATTTTTAACTTTTCAAGATATTATTTATTTTGTTGAGAGTTGTTTGAACATGTGATCAAGAAGTTTATAACAAGATGCAAAAACATTGTCAAGAAAAAAATAAGAAAACAAAAACTGTTGATATATATAAACTCACGAGTTATAATATTTCTCCAGCAACGTCATTTTTTACTCTTTTTTTTTTTTTTGTAAGATATTGGCTGTTATATTAATATTTTAATATAAAAAAGAATTTGAAAAAATATAAAATAACGGGCCTCTTGCCTCCAGTTGGCTCCGCCACTGATGATGAGTGTAATAGAAGAATATCTACGGTGATTCAAAGTGCTAAAAATTATCGTCACCTTCGTGTTTCTATGGGGAATGCATGTGTGCTTGTGCACACAACAGAGGGAGTTGAACAAAATTAATAAATTCAACCACTCTAATTCTTATGATTCAAAGCCCTTCGTGACCTTTAAGCAAGGAAAACGTGTACGCTCCTTGGGAAATAAATAAAAGTACAGAACCTGAAGCCCCAGCTAGGTCACTAACAGCTTTAATAATAATGATAAGAAATGAGGGACGGAGGTTGTCGTAACACAACGTTACCGACCATGGCAACTGGCAAAACATGTTTACCATGATTCTTGCTTCTGCGATTGGATAGGAGCCTCGATAATTTCATATGGGCATCCTTATTCGAGGAATACCTGATTTGGTGATGTGAAGCGGTTATTGCGTAACCAGATTTACTCAACTTCATCATCAATCAGCTTGTGTTCTTCTAGCAGACTGCCGATGGAACAGAAAAGAAGTCGCCATTCGTACAGTAATTCTGTGACGTTTCAAAATTCTAGAAATGGCTACTTTTGCAGACTGATAATTCAATGCAATTACGCTATCATCATCCAAATCAAACCTCAAGCTCTCTGAACTACAGTCCTCAACAAGTCCGCACAGGTGCTTCAAATTGTCAATTTCTAGTCCATTGACTTTCTTAACCTGCCCATCAACACAGTTATTTGTCAGCAGGCATTTACGCACAAATAACCACTGCATTTAGTACAAAATTATTATATAACAGAAAAACAAATACGACCACTACCCAGTTATGTCCTAACAGAAACAGGACCGACAGCCCTACACTTCAGCATTTTTGCATGACGCGACTGCTCTTTATGCCCGAACCAGCATCGTTGTGGCCCCTATAACATATACCTAACGATGCATTAGGAAAAACTTGTTCACAGTGAAAGCATATTTGCATCTAAATTGGAAATGTGATGGCACCTGTAGCTCTGCAAGACGCTCATACCCTGCATTTATACCATCCATGAGCACCTGAACCAGAAAAGTGCTTGTCAGTAAAGATGCACTAAATTCAACATGCAAAGGACGTCCTAGCTTTATTTTGCATTGCAGTCTCATCAATTTATAATACCAGAAATTATCCACCAAGAGGGAAGGGAAAATAGATAATATGATGTCATTCTGGCCCAGTTCAATATGTTAGTGAGCAAGCTTCGCAATCTTAAAAGTGAGATAGAGACAAAGGCATCCTTCTAAATTAAATCTTCCATAAAAATAGTGACCTTTTCAATTCGCTTCTAAATTCTGTCACATGTAACAGATTAGAACTTGTCTTTAAAGCTTGTCTGAAGATCCGAAAATTAATTAAAATCTATCCAAAAAGATGCGAGGTTTCTTCAAGATACAAACCCAAAGAGACCCCACAGCAGCTTTTCTTTCATAATTTGCAATTTTCTTTCCATGGGAGAATTTGCAAGCTAAAGCACAAGGTAGCTACAAAGAGATTGTAATAGCCATCTAGAGACATCTTTTTTACACAAGTTGGATGATCAATCAAACAATAAGTATGATCTAAAAGTACAAGAAAGAACATATTCATTGATAATCCAAGACTTCATGACAGAAATAACTGCAGATTTATTTGATAAATTGAGACCAAACAAGGGGAAATGTCATAATATTTGCAGGCTCCAAAAGAAAAGGAGCTAACCAAAAGTCTCTGGTGGCAGACAAGAAAATAAAAGTTTTCATTGTTGAATTTGGTAAAGTTCTAGAGCATGTTTCTCAGATCTATTGATTTTGAATTTCAAAGCTCTTATGCCTATCTAACATACAGCCATGGTGGATATGGCCACCAGCCATTAGTCTGTCCATGGATTAAGATGATAATCTTAATCCAATCCATTCCAGCACAAACAGGTTGGAAATGTAAGCAATCATGAAGAAAGCATTGATTTTCGATGTAATGGAACACAGATATGGATCACTGATCATCACTGCAATCATGTGATGGCACACAAGCATGTGCACATGTGTTAATAAAGGAAACACCTGTTACACAATTATTGAAGTTGTTGCTTAAGCACGGAAGAGAATCCTAAATAAGTCAGTTCAAGGACGCTTGCTGTTCTAAAGATAGATCTGTGAAATAAAGAAAATGTTCAGTACAAGAAAATAATGAGAAAATAGAACTATGACTTGCAGGTCTAAGGGTGATTACTGAATTCATGCTCTTCACCACCCCTAAAAACTCCAACTGAAGCAATTTCATCGGGTTTCTTCATAGACACCAAGTGATCAAAAGTTATCCGCTCTCAGTTTAACAAAGGCACTGCAGAGTGCACGAGTCAAATTACAAATTAAGAGTACAAGGACAAGTCACAGGTATCAAAAAGAGCACCATGAGCAAAAACATGGACTGGCAGAGTAAGAAAAGGTCCTGGAAGCATTCTAACTAATGACATTAAGGCCATGGTCTTTAAAGACCATATTACTCAGAAATGAAGCTACCCCACTGAAAGCTTTAGTTACCCGTGCTATTGAGAATCCAAAGAGGTTATTGAAATAATGCACGAAGCCATCATAACCTTTAGCAGCTGTATCCTTATATCACATATAACCATCATAAGTTAGTTAAATGACTAGACTATGCCATACAATCCATATTATCCAGTACTTGCACCTTAGAAGTAATGGCATGTTACTGAAACAGTCCCCAACTTCCCTTGCTTGAAAAAAAATGATAAAGGAAATTCACTTGAACTTTTGGGCACAGATCATTAGCATGATATATCTGTCAGAGATTATCTAAAGATCCCAGTATTCAATGTTGGTACAGTAGAAACACTCACCCCGATAAAAGTTATCATGCTAAATAGGTTGCGTGTCTTTCAAGTGCCACATTCTGCATGGCTCTAGCACAGATCTAAGAGAATGGGCACTCAAAATATATTGTTTAGCCATCTGCTAACCTGAATTTTCTCCCCACAGTAAACTAACAAATATCTGAACATCATGTGTTAAACATGGCTATCAAACTATTACACATGAGCAAGTAACCTATCACAGCTTTTACTTCATGAACAAGACATTTAATATCCATAGAACATAGATAGATGGAGACTGTAAGGTTAAACCAATAATCACTGTTAGCTTTTGCCAAAGTTAAACCAACTTGGTGACAATTCCATCTATTCATCAATGTGGTTACTCATCTATTGCAATATTTACAGAAGAGAAGATAAAATCATGAATCCTTGATGAAGCTAATAGTGACCTATGACATTAAGGATTTTGGGTGAACCAGATACAATTGTAGTTTAAATGGTGCTGAGTAACTGAATAAGTAATACCATGACTACCAGTTCCATCATTTGTTATAGGTATACCGTCAAATGCAAGGATAACATCATCTTTTTTCAGAACTCTATGTGCATCTGACAGCGGATTAATTTTGCTCGCAAGCACCCCTGTCATTTCAAGGGGCCACATACCAAAGTGCTTTCTCAGTTGAAAATTTTCAGTTAATTGGCACGATAGACCCGTACAGCAGAATCCAACATATTTTCCACTTTCTTTCACACCAGATATAAAATGTTTGATTACAGGAACAGGAATTATATAGCTGAAAATACAAAAAGAAGAAAGGAATTAGCTGGAAATAGTATTTATATGATCACAGGAAAAAAATGAATAGCAAAAGAAGTAATGCCACTGCAAATAACACACATGTTCCCTATCAATGCCAAGGAATCAAGGAAGTGAGGAACACAGCATCAAGTTAGATATAAACTTCATCGCCTATCCTTAAATAATTTCAGAAGAAATGGAAATTTTAGATGATTTATCATCCCAAGTAAAACAATAGTGAATAGAACTCACCCAATATTCTCATCACCTGATAGGTTCTGGAAAGCCACACCAGCAACTTTATTTCCCAATATTGCTGGACCACCACTATTTCCTGGATTTATGGCGGCATCAATCTGTATTGCCATTAACTGGGATGCTCCATGTACATGTTGTGTTGGTTCGTGTCACACCCCAAAATCAGTATGTGACCGGCACATGATTGAGAGCATATAAGTACTACTTTGACCATGTTAAGCCTCAACCTGTCAAACTAGAACACCTTCTAAACAGAAAAGATTTAAATAACTAAACAACATAATCACATTAATATAAACCATCCATTCCTCTGTACAACCATTTCAAAACATGCACTCAATCTATAGAAATTACAAAGTTTACATCATATCTTTATACAATCGAAATATGAAATAAAAACAAAGTCTCCAAGATATACAAAAGCAAGCTCACACAACAAATCAACATGTAACTTTAAACAGACATCCAACTTGTTCTTGCTTTAAAGTTTATATGGCTGAAATAAAGATAATTGCACAAAGGAATGAGTTTTCACAACTAAGTAACTAATCAATATAAATATATCTAAGAATGGTATGTTCAAACACACATACAATGGTTTATTCAATGTATTTTCATACTAATGCATAACCTATCACACTAGTCCCAAAGTACAACAATTCACATAATTGGTACAACATTTTGAAGTTGTGTGATGGTCGGTCACACCAAATACATTATCTGCACACTCCGCATGCACAAATCAAATACATCATTTGCACGCTTTGCGTGCACACATCAATGCATCCCCATCAAATGATACCAAAATGCATACATCACAATTCATATGCACACACATAAATCATAAACATTATTCTTAAAGATATAATTTATATAAATTACTCATAGCTATTCAACAAGCATGCAACCACAGTCTTCAACCAATTTCTTACAAAGAAGCAGTATGCGGGGCTTCCAAAATAACTAAACACATTTCAATACATAATAGAATCAAATTCCAATTCAAAGGATAACAATAAAATTTGATAATACATCATCAACTGTTATTTACAAGCAAAGTCCCATATCAATTCGTATCGATGTGCACATAATATTACATATATACGAATTATTTCAACAAAATCATTCACATATCATATAAATCCTAACCCTAACTTTTCAATAAACATAAGTAAAGAAAATACTATAAATCAAATAGAAGGAGGCTAAAAAAACTTACTCAGAGTTAAATAATTATATGACCATTTGTGAGATAAGTTTTGAAGAGAATTTGCAGCAAACGAGAAGGAGAAGCAGCTCACTGTTTTCGGAGAAAAAAACCAAAGGAAAGAGTAATATATATATATATATATTAAGTTTTCCAGTTGTAATTTTCGTAAACATACCATGTTGTTGTCTTAGAAATGGCAAATGGCTAGCTTTTTCCTGAACACACTCAACAGAATTTACAACTCCATGAGCATCTCATCTCAGATACCATTAAGAATTATATTTTAATATATTTGACATATAATTATTTTAATAATTTAATATAACTTAATTAATTTAATAAGTTTATAAATAACTGTAAATTTAATATTAAAAAATAAAATTAAAAAAAAAATATTCAATTAAAAGATATAAAACTATGATGAACTCGCTGAATTTATGAGAAAACCAAGACACAGCCAAAATAATTTTATATAAAAAAAACATAAGTTTTAAAAAAATATAAAAAAAATATTGTAATAAATAGTATTTAAGTATTTTTATAAGATATATATAAAAAAATATTTTTTTAAAAATAGTAAAATAATATTTTGTTTAGCAGTATCGTATAGCAAGTAAAATAAACAATAAAAATCTAAAATAATATTTTTTTTATTTTTAACTTTTCACGTCTCCTGGAGATGCTCTAATAGCTTTCATTGTCTCCGAAAGAAAACTTTCGCAACAAATACCCATGTAACAAAAACATTTTTGCTGACACAAACATGAAGCAACAAGAAATTGTAACTTTGAAGAGAAACCCATTAACAAGGAGGGTAAAATGATACATATAACTGGTAGAATGAGCTTAATGGAACTATAATAGTCTACTATGGTTCTTGAACTAGATAGAAGAGAAAGGGCCAGAATTAAATACCAGAACCCATGGTTTCACGCTGGGACTTATTTTGCTATGGAAGGAAGTAATTGGGGCTACTTGAAACAGTAAGAATTTTGACTACTGATTCCAATGCAAGCTCTATTGCAGAATATGCATCGCTCAGTTTTGGTTGTTATGCCTCCTCTAATGATTAATAGCAGCTTCTGCTGCTGCGGCTGATGTTATCTATAGCTGCTGCTGTTGTAGAATAGAATGAAAAATTATTGTAAAGGAAAGGAACGGCTCTGTGTTGGCCTGTTTTCGAATAGTTTATTAAATTTCATGATACAAAAGGGGAAATATATCTTGCTCTAAGCAACAAGTTACGGTTTCTGATAACAGAGGCGGTGATGCAAGAGGAAGAGGAGCATAGCTTCCTCAATGCACGATCTGATGAGGACAAAGCGTTCCTGCTTGCCCTTTACCGGGCAGCTGCTATCACTGCCTCTGCAACCAAGTTTTGTCCCTGTAAAGAGAAGGGGGAGGAGGGAGGAGGGAGGAGGGAGAAGAAGGTTGTCATTAATCGTAAGAGGTTTCAATTTTTTATCGAGTACGAGAGCTGATGATGATTTGCGGCCCAATAAACCAAGAGTATTGAGTTGTGTATAGGTTTTTTTTTATCTGAGCCCATTTTATGAAGCAAGCCTATTTACCAGAAACGGGTTTATATAGGGCCCAATAAAATATGGGCTAGGCCTGCTCACCTACTTTGCCACATAGAGTAACCAATCATAAATCACCTGCTTTATAAAAGTTGCAATGGCAATTCCAAAAATGCCAGCGAGAATGCCAGGAAGGCAGGAACAACCAACGAACTCCCCCCTTTAGCAGTGGCCATTCCGCATGCAGTCCTAGGGCCTCCAACAGTAGCATTTGATGCAATTAGCTACAGTTTTTGGTGGAATTGAAATAGCTTTTCCAATCCAAGGATCAGAGCAAGATGAATGGCGATCTAGACCAGAGAAAACATGAAAATGCATGGCGCGGTGTTGATCACATTCCATACTTTTCCACTTGCACCAATCACAGCAAAAAATACATGTTTATCAGAAAGACATTTGAAGGCGAGATATCTTTCTACCAGATGACTCACTGTTCGCACTTGGTTAAGTTGATGAGCGGAGGGAAGGGCCAGGTGAAGAAAAAAAGAAGCTCCAAGGAAAGGCTGCTTGGAAAGCAATTCATTGCCAAGCAATGGAGTTCTTCTCTAAAACAAAACATGGTTAGCCCTCAACCTCATGCATAGGAGGAGCAATCCAGGTCCTTTATGGTAAATGCAAACCAACTAAAGAACAGAGTTCTTCTCTAAAACTCAGCTCACCTGCATCAGAATCATAGCCAAAGCGTCGCCTCATGGTGCAAGGTGATTGAACTGGGTTCGAAATACAGATGGTAGGATACCTCCTGGAATTGCAAAAGAACTTTGAAAAGCATGAAAGGATGATCAATTGATGTATATCCATAGGTTATTGTTATGGACATCAAACAGTATAAACAACTACTCCTAGCACTAATCTAAAATAAACACTACTGTCCAAGTAATTTTACGCAGGATGTGTAACAAGTTTAAGTTCAAGAAAAGATAATTTGAACATGTCAGACAGTTTTGTAATAGAAATAGACATAATTTTGACTAATACTTAATCGGCTTGTTGGTTCTATAATGGATCATTTCATTGTTATCAGCGTTCAGCCGAGTAGAAGTTATGCCAGAAAAAAATCCAGAAGATAATGTTTCAATTTTTGTTTTTTTTTCTTCTTATTTAAAATCTGTTTAGCACTCATTTAAGTCCATAATATATCAAAACAAAATTTTCTCTGTAAGTTAGGGTTATAACAGAACTTGAAATAGTTTTTTTTTCCCCTGTATACGGTATTTCAATAATTTTCTTGCTGGGTTCCCTAAATTTTGAAGAAACAAGAACACCCCATGAATAAAAACAGTGCACCTGTAAGCAGTCATGTATGGCTGTAATCGCAAACAATTTCAAGCAGTGAACTTTATAAAATTGTTAGTCCCCAGGAATTTCACAAATCCCAAGATTTCACAATTCCAAGCAAGACCACTTAGTCCCTATGCACACTCATCAATTGATGATTTCACAAAATTTAATTAACATGCTAATGCACTTCGTGGCCTTGATTTGAACAGCTCTTAACTTTAAAAAGGAAGGAAAAAAAACCAAAAAATAAATGAAAATCAGATTTGGGAAATTATCAAAATCATATCAAATTAAGTTCGAATGACAGGGAAAAGTAAAGGAAAAAAAACAAGATGATAATGTATTATATTCAATTCTCGTTTCCATTTAAATATTTTTTAATGCAGTAGGACAATAAAAAAAATGTTCCTTTGAGATCATTGGCCCAAAAATAACCTTAATGTAGTTTGACTTTCTATGACCAATGGAAAAAGAAGCAACTGGGCTACTTGGAACAGGGATTTCACATGTTTATGTTATCATTTCATTTTGCCCTTGTGTCTTTTGGGTTTGGTCACGACATGGTCCTATAGATTTCTAGACTTGAATGTCTCAAACGGGAAAAAAAAAAAAAAACATGTATCAACTCAAATTGGGCGGCTGGATGTTTCCCGTTGCCCTCCTAACATTCCCTCAAACGTAGAGTGAAATTACACAAAGATGCCAAATGTATAGGCTGAAAGAATCTGTCCTTCTGTCAACACTTGTTAATAATTCATACCCCGCTGCTCGGGAATTTGGTGGCCTTGTGTTGGACTGGCATGGACCCAAGAAGACATTGCCGGCCATGGCTCCACTTGGCAGTCCCTACATTCACCTTCTTATATTGGAATATACGTTGCCACTTCGTAAGTAGTGAACCCGGCATCTCTATCCTTGCAAGCCGTTTCATTACCTTCAGGAATAGCAAGCTGGTTTCAAAGTGAACGCACAAAATTATGAAAGGTAGCAGCAGGAAAGTCCCAGGCATGCCATTCATCAAAGGAAGGAAGGACAGAGATGAGGATCTTCTTCTGTTCAAGGAATTGCAAAGACGCGAAAAAGACCGGCTTGCCTGTCTCCTTCAGCCTGTTTCTGATGAGTTTGAGCCTAATATTGCTGGTAAGTTCAACTGTGCGTAGTCTTAACAGAAATGAGGTCTTAAGAATGAGGATTTAGTTATTTAGTACATGCTCTTAGCACTTGAATCTCTTAACTTAGTCTTAGAAATGCAGGGAATCATACACTCTATAGAATTGCATCTGGCAGGAAAGGTTCTGTATACGAATCGTTTGGCGAAAACGATAAAAATGATTATGACTGGTAATCAGTATTTCTTGTCGAGTTTCCTTATCATTTTAAACTCCATGTATGTGGCATTAGCAATTGTCTGTGTAATCAAACCAATTTAGTATTTATTAATTTGCATGTTGCCCTGTTTTTATGCATGAAGGTTGAAAACGCCGCCAGCAACTCCTCTGTTCCCTTCCCTAGAAATGGAAGCGAACGCCCCGGGAAATATTGTCCAACGGGAGATACCGATAATTCAACCTCTCTCGAGGGTATGTTGCTCTTGAATTAGTAAATCAAAAGAAGATAACTGTTATGCCTATATCTAAGACAAATTGAGAACTAGTTTTCCTCTTGAAAAGGAATTTAATGTCATTATGACAATATGAAAATGGTTTGAACTGATTTTTTTTTCCTAGTCTAAAACCATTTCTAAAATCTAATGTTTCATTTCCAATTAAGCATTAGTAATCAAGGCGATAAATGATTTAAAACAAGGTGTACTTCTGCTGTGACGAGTTCAGAATCATTATAGTGATGGCCTTCAAGTGATTAAATGTGTTCTTCTAAGCAGTTTGCAGACAATACAGACGCATTGAAGGGAAGTACTGTAACACTAAGGACTCCAAATTCAAAACCTAATAGGATCCCTCAAAGATCAGTAACCCCAGGTCAAAAACAAAGAATCTCAACATCAACTGAAAATAAGAACAGCAAGGTAGCAGCACAAATTCTGAACCGGAAAATGGCCCAATTCACAACAGATCCGAATAGAAAGACAAATGTGATTGCAAACTCAGCCAAACCCACTAACCAAAAATCAAGTCAAACCAATTTCCTGTCCTCGAACCTTTCCAAGGATATAAAAACAAAGCCTGAAAATAGAGGTGTGTCGCCTTCTGTCAGGTCAACAATTGCAGCTCAAATTCCAGGATTTTCCAATGACACGCCTCCTAATCTTAGGACAGATCGTGCAACTTCTGCTACTAGGGGCAGACCTGTTGCAGCCAATCCAACAGCGTCAGTTCGTCAAAAACAAGACCCCGCTCCAAGGCCACGAAGGCAATCCTGCTCACCAAGTGTGACAAGGGGTCGAAAAGAGAGCAATGAAGAAAACTTGACCACTTCAAAAGGGAAAACTGTAACAGGAAATAATGGAGCTCAAATTTTCGGAAGCAGAATGGTAGACAAGGTAATGAATGCTAGAAAATTGGGAGCTGAAGAAAGAGAAGCCAAGCCAAAGCAGCAAAGTGCTACTAAATCTGCTAATAGTAGTGCTAATGCAAGTCCTAGTCATGGTTTTGGCAGGATGATGACGACGACTAAGAGTCAAATGGACATGGCTTTCAAGCATATGGTATGGTCATATAGCACATGGTAGGATCTAGCTCTTTCTCAAGAAAATTCATACTCCGTATATTAATGTAATACTTTGTTGGTTTGCAGGTGATAGCAAAAGATCGGATCAATTCTCGTCACCTTGGCATTACCTCTGGCAGAAGCTGTGGCCAGAATGAGCTCGACTAGAATCAAACGTTTGCTATTTGCATATGTATATGTAAAAGCTAAGAAGACATGCAAAACTTAAAGAATTCCGGGATTTTAGGAGAATTTATTAAGTAACGATATACTTTACGAAGCTTTTTTCCTCAACAAAAAATAAGTTTTCGGAGCCAAAACTTTTGTTCTTTTGTTATTCTACAAGTCCATGAAACATTTAATTTGTAAAGTGGGTGAAATTTTATTTTTGTTGCAGCAAATATATCCTTGAAATTTTGATATCGGTTGCAAAATTCATTCTGTAATCCGGATTGCTGCCCTGAAATCACTTGTTAGTTCTTGAAATGGCAAAAGGGCAGGAAGGCCTAATTGCTTTTGTAAATCATCCCTTCAATATAAATTTCCTTATTTGTCTACGCACAGTTTGTGTAATAAAATGGTGGCCGGTGACCATAAGAGGAGAACCGCGTAGGGCCAGGTTCCTAGGTGAAATTAATTAGGAACGTAACCACTCACCCAGATACCGATCTACTGGTGGATCATGCAAAGGCAGATAAAAAAAAAAACCAAAATAGTGTTGTATGATAAAAAAACAAAAATACCGATCTACTGGTGGACCATAATGTTTATGTTGTTTTTATATATAATTTAATTCAAAAGATGGGGGTGGATGATCAGTTTACTTCATTTATTTCAATGGCATTTGTTTTTTTAAAAATTATTTATTTAGAAATGTATTAAAATAATATTTTTTAAATTTTTTAAAATTTATTTTTAATATTAATATATTAAAATGAAAAAAAATTAAAAAACAATAATTAAAAAAAAATACAATCACACCACAATAACAAACAAACTTTTAAAATAATAATAACAATTACTTTATTGTGTTTGTTTTGGACCTTTTGCTTTTGGGATTTTTTGAAAATGTAATAGAAATTATATTTTAAAATATTTTTTTTCAGAAATATATTAAAATAAATTTTTTATTTTTTAAATTTTATTTATAATATCAGCACATCAAAACAATACTAAAATACTAAAAAAAATTAAACAAACAATATTTTAATAGCATTGTCATACTCCTTATTGTCTCCCTGGATGAATGGATGTGCAAAGGATCTCGTACGTGCTTGGTAAGAGTATCAGGTCTCCTACTGCAAGCGTATCTATCCATTTATTAAGGAATTTCGGGTTAATTATTAAAAAACATTGATAATAATAATAATGAATTTTATTATAATTGAGATAAACTGATCACTTTGTCCTTATATTGTCCCTCTGAATCCCCAACAAGTACTGGAGGATTGAATTCTTGTATGTTCACATATTCTCCAATGGTCCTTTTTTGTTATTTCTTATGACAAAGATGTCCCTCGGGATTAAACCAAAAAGAAAAAAGGAGAGTAACTTTTCGGTTTTTTATCGGGGGTTTTCAAGTAATTTTCCTTTTCTTCAGACTTTAAAATGGGTTTAGGCTTTATAATTAAACACGCGTACAAGAGATTCAATTGTTTGCTTTTAAGGCTTAATTAGAGATATAAGCAGGGCCCGGGCCCTACAAAATATTTTAAAATTTTATATTATTTAGCATTTAAATATAGAATAGTAAAATAATTTTATTTTAAATAAATAATTTTTTTAATAATATATGTTGTTATATTAATTTTAGCTTCCCTGTCAAATACAACTAGCTTCGTCCCTGTGTACACAGGCAACGCTCTTGAACGCAGTATTTCCCCACTATTTTTTAAAGATAAAATATTTTTAATTAATCGATAATTATGAGAAGAGCATTAGATTTCATAAGATAAAATATAAATTTTATGTAAATTTTCGAGTAAGTTTCCTCTTGATTAAATCATGGTCCGCCTGTCAACTTGTACATAAAATAGTAAATATTTTGCACGGTCTGCACAGCATCCAACCACCCTGAGTGCAGGTCAGTGGTCGACGCTTGGTTTGAATTTCTCTCTTGCCGTTCCGTAGTCGGGGACCATGGCAGGATCGGGAGGCAAAGGTCAGGCACGTACACGTCATGTACTGATTATTTGATATTCTGGTTTTTTTTTTTTTTTTTTTTTTGTTCCACAAAAATA
>Ga0307517_10008357_pt1 | contig 14856 bp, 23 predicted proteins | sample 23_EM_MG_FD_194515 | JGI IMG/M metagenome (GOLD analysis project Ga0307517, IMG submission 194515) | Populus trichocarpa ectomycorrhiza microbial communities from riparian zone in the Pacific Northwest, United States - 23_EM | ecosystem: Host-associated > Plants > Roots > Unclassified | place... | reverse complement strand
GGTGTCCTCCATCACGACCTCAGTTTCAACAACATCATGTGCCACTTCCTCAAGGTGATGAACGCCAAAGGAGAACAAGAGCGGAAAGTCTACGGGGTACTGACCAACTACAACCTTTCATCCTGGAAGAAGGAGCTCAAGAACAACTACACCAGAACCTCGCAGCAACGGACCGGAACTCCGCCCTATATGGCACAGGAGTTGCTCAGGGGAGCGAGTGACTCCACCCACCTTTATAGGCATGACGTCGAATCCCTTTTCTGCATCATGTTACTATTGTGTGCGCACCACACCTTCGGCCACACCAAGGGCGGGGCCGGCAAGGAGACACAACGGAGGGTAGTCATGTGAGAGGGAAAGCTTCTGTATCAAGATTGGTTCATAGCACCAAACTACGCCACGCTCGGCTCCATCAAGAACACTTTCTATTCGGATAAGCGGGCCATTGAATTGTCCCCAGCTTTCGAGGGCTTTAGGGCGTGGCTAGGTGAACTCCGTTACTGTTTCTCAGCAGGGTTCAGGTGCAAGCAATCCCACCAGGAGGAGGTACCACAGCGGAAGCTCAAACGGGCTGGAGGGTCTGCAGGCGGAGTTGAACCCACCCCTATTCTATTCGACGATGAAACGTTGGGCGGTTATATCAACTATTCCGATATTGTAGAACCGACCCGCTACCTGAAAGGCGAGCTCGAAGGGCACATTATCCGCTACGAGCCCACAGAACCTCCGCTTCTGACCTCGACTGCTGCGACTCAAGCTGATGCTTGAGTTGGTTCCAGTGGACGGACGGCGTTCCCTTTCCTCTCCTTCCTCTCTCTCTCTTATGATTCATTTTCGAACCCATCCGTACCAACACATTTATTTAAAATAATCAGCGCAGGCGTTTGTAACATATAATATGATTCTGTTTTTCGGGCACCATCCGGCGCATGTACGGTTATGCTGAGGGCTGTAACTGAGTTTCGATCCATATTCGACTCGACGTCCAGTCATGCTCGAACGCTTAGCTTTCGCCCTCCCCTCTAGATGGCGAACCTTCTGACAATCTCAAACATTGGTTTCTTCCTCTCCCTCGTCCGGACGTTGGTGATATGGAATACCTGAGGAACTTTTTTCTCGAGCTTGGCCCAAGAAGAGAAAATCCACAAGCCGATCATCGCTATAACCCTCTCAAAAAGCCCAGTTCGTCCATGAAGGCAAAAATATCTGGCTGTTCATCCCGACGTAATTGAACTGTCGCTTTCAAGAAAATGAGGATGGAGAGAAATCACACCGAGTTCAGCCCAAAAATCGTAGCGTGACTGAGAATCACTTGACATTTCTAACCGCAGCATGAAATACAACATTCATTGGGACTGAGTCGTAAAACGTGCTCGAAAACAGCTTTTGGGAAAAAGGGAACTCAAACTTAAAGTGCGTTTAAACGAGCTCATTCTCGCCGGGCATGAGAGCACCGTACTTGATGGCAGTGCCGTGCTGCCTGATGACACTGCTGATGACGGGGAAGAACCTAAAGGGATGCGAGGTTAAGTCACGTCAGTGGTAATACCAAAGGGGCAGCCTCTACAAGGAACCACACGTACTTGTAGAGGAGGTTCAAGAGGCCAGCAACGCCAGGAGGGCTCCTCCAGTCCCTCTGTAGGTCAGCAACGACGGCGAACTGGGGCATGACGTAGACACCAGCACCGGACATGCGAGTATTAGCGAGGTCAGCAGCGCGGGTATCGAGGGCGCCAGAAGCATCGGCGTTGGCGAAGACGGTATAACCGGCCTCAAGGAGGGAGAGGCAGACGAACATCGTACAAACCTGCGATGATTTGCACGTTGAGAATCACGTACTCATGAGGCTCGCGAGCGAAATGACTTACATCAGTGGTGATACCGCCGACGATGACCTGCTTCTTGCCAGTGGCCTTGACTGCAGCACGGAAGTCGGCGCTATCCCAGGCGTCGATCTCACCTTGCCTGCGGACGATAGTGGTGTTGGGGTACATTGCAGCAATCTCAGGGAGGATAGGACCGTTGGGGCCTTAAACGCACGAGGAAATAAGACATTAGAAAGTCGTTCCACCAGAAAGAAGACAGGGAGGAAAAGCACCTTGATCCGCGCTGGTGGTGATGACAACAGGGAGGTCGTAGATCTTGCCCAAGCTAGCGTGGAGGATAATATTGTTGTACATATTCTGGATGCTGTAGTCACCGACGATGCCCAGGAGACCGACCTGGTGGTCGACGACGAGCAAAGCGGTGTTGTTCCTATCGATCCGCTCAAACGTGTATGCAGTAACTGGGTAGACACCAAAGGCCCGTCAGTCACAGCCCACGTGGAGCAAAAGCACTGAGAACCGCAAACCAACCCTGCAAAACAGCGAAGAGTAAAGTGGTCAAGAGGATTCGCAACATTTTGTTCCTGTGAGAGCAGGTGAAGGAGACTTCTGAATCGACTGAGAGAGCTCGAGAGACTCGGAAGGCCGATGGAGACCCTGGGTTCAAAACAGTCCAGCTAATATACCATTTCGTCGAACGAGACCGTGTGAGAGCGGTTGGCGTGAAGGGGTTTTCTGGGCGAAACCAATATCAAAACCCCAATTCATCGGTACGTTATAGATATGAGTCACTATTGCGTGAACGCGCAGTGGCGCAGGTGACAAAGCGTGAGTGGAGGGAGGTGGTCACCAGCGGCGATTCGTCCTACGTCGTGATGCACAATGGTCCATGGTTATGGTCGAAGCAGGAGCGTCATCAGATTTGGTGGTCATCGCGAGCCAATCGAGTCCACCCCCAAAGAGAAAATGGCCGTCAGAGACCCTGATAAGCCTACGGATGCAGCTGGCGCAGACAATCGGTGATGCGGCGACCCATTTTCGCCCTCCAGCGGCAAAACATCACATCAACTTATTGGGACCCTGCTTTACGATCGTGCGCTTTTCTCCGCTTTTTCCCGTTTTTTCAAGCAGAGAGCGGCAAAACCCGGGACTTGAACATGGCCATCTCGTTTCAAATTTGCGGTTATCCTGATGGGTCTGATCACTTTCAAAGTGCTGAAAGTGACGAAAAGGTGGCGGAGGAGTCCTAGTTTTCCCAAAAGAAGTTTTGTACTCGCGCTCGACCACTCAGCTCCCACTCAATCCAAGCAGATCAAGTATCCTACAGCGCTTCAGTAAATACAGGCGAAGTGGTATAGTCTAGAATTCAAGTTACAAAGTCGTTGGGGATCAAGCTTCGGGCCCCGTTAGTAAGTCCAAAATACCAGCAGACCCGTTGGGGGTACCCCCAGCGGAAGCGGTGAACCTTCTGATAATTTCCAACATCGGCTTCCTCCTCTCCTTCGTGTCCCAAACCGTCGCATGGTCCAAGCCAGGATACCACACCACCTCCAACCCATCCCTCTCCCACCTCAAACTCTCTTCACCCGTCAAATACTTCCTAACCGCCTTCGCGTCGACGATCTGATCCTCCTCAGACAACACCACCGCGACCCTTCTTCCTCCATCCACATCCTCTTTCCACATTATGCATTCGTTCCAGAAGAAGTGCCTCCCCAGCGTCCGCGCAATGTCCGGATCGCGGCTTGCGAAATACCACAGTTGCCATTCATTGGCACGTTTGGGAGTTCGGTAAAGGAAGTTGTACGCGACCGATGGGTGGTGCAGAAGGAACGTGATTGGGTCCACGAGGAGAGTGGCAGCAATTTTTTGTGAGAGTGTTGGGTCTTGCAGCATATAGGAAGCGATGGCGGTGCCGAAGGAGTGGGCAACGACAACGACCTGGTCGAGGTTGTGCGTAGCAAGGATTTGATAAATGGAGAGACAGGCGGCCTCTCGATCGAGAAGGGGGCGAGTTATCCGATTGGAGATTGGAAGAATCTAGTGAGCGGTTTTAAAATCGGGGGGAGCACGCGGAGAGGGACGGCAATACCTCCAAGACAATGATACCCAGGTCGGGATCCTCTTTGGAGAGTTCCCAGATAAAGGGAAGGTAGGGCAGTAACCCAATCTGCGAATGCATGTGTTAATCACCATCCAAGTTACAGAGTTATTGGAGGTACCCCAATGCCGTGTAGGAATAAAACAGGAGACCTCGTCCTCGAACGGTGCGGGCGGTACCAGTACGGCAGAGGGACGGATGAAGAATTGGAGAACATGGTGAGTGGTCGTGGAGGGAATACATGAAAGATGCTTCCTGAGCTGTGATGCTTGAAACCAAGCGGGTTGAGGGTCAAGAAAGAGCCTGTGTCTACAAAAGCGACAAGCTGTCGGGTGAATCGTGAGAGGTGCACAATTTCCCGCGATCCGAGGGGTGTGTACTCACCAGATACCAAATCAAAGGTCTATGGGTCGTGCGGACTGGATCGAGAGTGACGCGGATGGGTTTGATCTCCGGATTATGGCCTGGTATAAGTTTCGTCCCATCGCGCTGCTCCATTTCTGCCAGATACTCTTCTACTTCCGACAGAAACTCTTCACCGCCTTCGGGAGTCGAAGAGAAGATCGCCCAGTACAGCCACTCCACGAAATTGTCACGATTCACCAAGGATACAGGGACGAAGTTGAACCAGGCGGAAGGAGTGTGAACGTCTTCCGAGCCCAGTGGATTGACACATCTCCTCACGAGCTCCTTGCGCTGTCCTCGTGTGAGTACAGGGTGTTTGGCAGGCTATGGTCGATCCAGCGTTATGAAAGGTTGTTTGAAGCCAGCGGGGGCGATAATGGGAAACACCGACCTTCTGCAGGCGACTCTTCCTCGGCAGATAAACCAAAGCGAAGAAGGCAATTTCCAGGAGAGCGTACAAGATCAACGGGGATGCGAAATCGAGCGTGCCTCTCCAGTACTCCGCGACAAGGTAGATGAGGCTGAGCGGGGCGACGAGTCTCAAGAGCGTGATTGCGATCCTGATGAGGATGAGCTCGACCAGAGTGGTTCCAATCATCGTCTATGGAGGTCAACGTCGTCTTCAACGCTCCAACGACGACTTCGGGTCTCATTCATCCGCACAAGGAAGGTCAGGCTGCGACGGGTCAGTGTGAGACCAATTCCGGATAAGGAAGGCAACGCTGCCGGAAGTTGCCGGACCAGGTTTTCCCGCCCTCCCTCACGCCCCAACACAATCCCTGACAGCAGCAATGGCGAAAAAGAAGAGCAAGACAGTGAGTTTTTCCTCTTCCCCCTAACTTGGTCCGCCAATGACGGCTGCTAGGCTATTAGACCATGGTGTTGGTACTGCGAACGCGAGTTTGAAGACGAGAAAGGCGCGCCATGTTCTTACTCATCCGACTCACGCTGTGGGAGGACTTACCGTTTCCCTTCTTTTTTTAGTGTTGATGCAGCATCAAAAGGCTAAGCATTTTAAATGTAACATGTGTCCACGTCGTTTGAACACCGCTGGAGGGTTGGCCGTGCACATTCAGCAGGTTCATAAGCTTGAACCGGAGAAGTGAGTTCCTGGGTTTCCACTTGCGTCACGAGCCCGTTTTCTAAACACTCCTTGCGTTTAGTCTCCCTCGAATTGAAAACGCGCTACCTGGAAGAGATGGCTACGAAGTCGAAATCTTCGGTATGGAAGGAATTCCTGTGCCTGACGTTGCAGATTACAAGCGTCGCAAGGAAATCGAGCTCGGACTCAATCCTGGAACGATCACCCAACCACCACCAAAAAAAGCCAAGTACGACAACCGAGTGTTGTCGGAGGTGGAACTTCGTGCCCAACTCGCGGCGCACAGGGCATTGATGGGTGCGAACGATCCCTCGTCTTCCACTACAGCACCCGCAGATTCTGGCGCAAACGGTGCTGTTTACAGCGCGATCGCCCAGACCTATGCCACTCCCGCTGCTCCTCCGGCTCCTTCTCCGGCTCCTGGTGCCCCAGGTATGCCTCCTCCGTTTTTCCCAGGTGGACCCACTCCAGGCGGATTCGGACCCCCCATCGGAATGCCTCCAGGGTAAGTTAATCATCCCAGTTCACCCTCTGATGTACTCAATCTTACACCACCCAGGCCACCACCCCCAGGTTTCCCAATATTACCAGGGTTCCCGCCCCCACCAGGCATGCAATTACCTCCTGGCGTGCCGCCCTTCATGCCGCCTCCTGGTGGTGCTCCGCCTTTCCCTCCCCCCTTCTTGCCCCCTGGTGCGCCGCATCTACCATTCCCTCCTAACATGGGCCCATCACCGCCCGGCCCTGCCCCGCCTCCGCAGTTTGTGCCTGCGAGCACGAATACACCTCCCGTACAGATCAGTTCTACGGCAACTCCGACCCATAGCGCTTCCACCCCAACCCCTAGTTCGGCGATACCCCCGCTTCAGTTGCCAGACGAATCGTTGAAACAGAACCTGCCGGGCTTCAAAAAGCCGACGAAGCTGCATTACACAGATCCCAATTTCTCTCCGGTGAGTTAATTTGTGTACCTTATTATTTCTGCTTTCTCATGCCCCAATCACAGGAGGAGAAGCGGTCAAGAGATCCCAAATACTACTTCAAGAAGGAGAGTGCGCCCCCCGTTACCACTATCGAGGAAACGAGAGGCAAGAAAAGAGCGAGGGCTGAAGATTTCTTGTAGAGTGAGGGTGTGGAGGGGTTATCGGTGAAAGGATGAAGGAAATCCCAGTCCGTCCCATCAAGCCTCTCCCCTCGTGATGTGTGACGGGATATACTCATCAACCTCTCTATATGCCACCATGTCGCCCAAGTTTCTCCCCACGCCCACCCTCCCGTATCCCGTTGATACGCGGTGCGCCCCCGTCCTCGCATTCTACTAATTCCTGTGTAAAGTTCTGGAAATTATGACAGTCTGTTCCCTCTCTCCGTAAGTACGCGTTACGGTTAGTCCCCTTCTTATCGCTTTCGTCATTTTTTTCTCTGGTTGTGAATGGGGTCTATCTGTTGACACGATGCCTGGTTGATTGGCACCGGTGTGCCTAGGTGAGTCGGTCGGAAGGTCGGTCACCGTTCATCTCCCCCGTTACGCTCCACCACATCTTGTCGATTGCTCGTAATGTCAGTTTTTGTCTGTTACTTTGTCTACTCGTGTGAGCCTCATGCGTGACCAAGATGCGTTGGGATGCTGTAGTTATAACGTCTGCCAGCGAGACCGAACCAGACACATTGGGAACCAGGGTTGCCGCCTGCCCCGACCCCAGGGATGGGTGGTAAGGTAAAAGGGCCATTTTTCCGTTCTCCCACAGTCGTGACTAAGCGGTGAGAGCGGGTCCTGCGGGCGGTTTGTTCAGCTGCTGTATTGATCCCTGGATCCCCGCAAGCTACGAGACGGATGGCAGAAGAAATCAATCCTCATACGCGTCCCGAGTCGATCAGCACATGCCTCTGCTTTCTTCTTGTCGAGTTTTCCTCCGATCTCGTTGATCTGGCCCTCCACTCGTTTTCTAAAGGTTTCCGATTGAGATCTAGTGCAGACAGTCAAACACACGGACAACGCACATATCTCCTTGGATCAGTTCCAGTCGTTGATTCACGTTTGTTTTTGCTTCCTGTTGATCCTGTTTTATCAGAACAGGACCGATAAGTTTGTAAACTTCGTTTTCCAGAGTCAATTGAGCAAGTTCCTAGGAATGACTTCAGCGTTTCGCCGGGTCACGCACAGAAGCACCCCTTACCCTCTTGACCATCTCGTTTTCTTGTAACTGAGCATCGAGTCTTTGCCTCGAGTCAACAGCGACGGACAGATCGGTTTGTAGTTTTTGGTATTCTGTAGAAGCTGCCTGGAGTCTACCCTGTAGATTTTCCATACTTATCGCGAGGATGAGCGAAATGGGAGGTGTGAGAACGAAGGAGCGTTCGGAGTGAAGCTGGAGAGCGGGTTTGATCGAATATCACGTGATTGACTACGCCTCTTGTTCCCTTCTCTCACCCCAAAGCGCCCACTCAGACTTTCTAGCACCTTCTCCCCGCAACAGCTGCAGCTCACTACCCGTGCGGCTTACGCATCCCCCCTTCGAACGTTGACCGTCGTACCTTCTGGAAGGAAACCGCGAGAGAAATAAGCTGAACAAATCATGGATACTTCTCCCACCACGTTGTTCAACAACTATGAGCAGGATTTTCAGCAGATCATCGCGAGCATACGTGATAAAGTGGACGGGAACTCGAAGAATGAGGGTGTAGGTGGGTTATTGTTTCGTTGATGAACGGGTTTCGTGTGGAGGGTGGGGGAGCTGACGTACTGCTTTTTTTGGGGTTGTGGCACAGAGCAACGCAAGACGGCGTTGAGGAGGGTGGAGATGGAATTAGACGAGGCTGACGAAATGGTTCGTACCCTCCCTCCCCCCTCTACTGTCCAGCACTCACCGCCAGCACCCTTTCCCTAGGTCTCCCAAATGGAGATCGAACTCCAAGGCATGCCTCAATCCATCAAACCCCAATACCAAGCCAGAATCAAATCCGCCAAGGCCGACCTGACACGGTTCAAGAAGCTCTCAAAAGACCTTCACGCCCAACTTTCCAGATCTGATCTCATGGGCGGCGTGGGCGGTAGACCGATCGGGCCTTCCTCCGCCGACGACCCTTACGGCACGAGCGACAGGACCCGGTTGCTGGCGGGAACGTCCTTACTGGAGGACGGAACGAAGAGGTTGCAAGATAGTCAGAGGATCGCGCTTGAGACTGAAGAACATGGTTCGGATATCTTGTCCAACCTCAGGAGACAGAGGGAACAAATCGAGAACACTCGAGATACGGTAATTCGGCTGTCCCCCATGCCGCGATTTCTCGTTCGGTGGGCTGACGGCGGTTTACACAGCTACACGGAGCGGATGCGTCGATCGACAGGGCTTCAGGAACGCTTAAGAAGATGATTCGACGGTGAGCATGCAACCTGTTGACGAAACCTTGTTCGTCCCCCGATTTATCCCAGGTTCCTTTGAATTTTAGGATGTACAAGCAGCGCTTCATAACTGGCGCCATCATAACTGTTCTCATCTTGGTCATCTTGATCGTTGTGTACGAGAAAGTTTTTGCCTGAACCCCCACCGCCTTGAGCTCGCCGTTCTCCCGTCCTACCCTTAATTTCATTCTGTGACTTTTCTGCACCCTACAGTTGTATGGGATTTACTCCTGTTGTAACTTATGCCCGATACCAAATACATGGTTAATAAGGTACGAAACGGACCCGGACGGTATCTGGCGAGCAGAACAACGGAAAAGGCTAAGACCACTGACGGGCTACATCGTGGCGGCTTCCCTGAGGAAGTAATCACTTTGAAGAGTTGGCCTCATGCAATAATAATCGTCCTCTGTGGGGTTGTCAACGTCGTGCCTACACATCCAAAATGTTAGGAGTCGAGGTTCAAATAGACAATCATAGAATAACTGCTGGACGCACTTTTCTTTTAGATGAAATTTGATTGATGCCCAAGACACATCAGTGTAAGGTACCGCTTTATTCGTCCAGCAGTGGAGACAAGCCCAATCTTCTTTCTCGAGGCGTACGCTGGGGTTCTTGAACTCGGGCATTTCTCCCGGTTTCATGATCCTCCACTCGGGTGCACGTTTGGCGGAAGATTTATCATACCTGCTGGTGACCTGCACACGTCCCCATTGAGCCACCACAAAAAATAGAGAACTGACTGGTGAAAACACAACTCACAAGACAACGCCAGCCGACGATAGTCATAGTTGATGACCCTCCGGTGAAAACCACAAACCTGTTGTTCGCGTCGTCCAGTTCGTCAGGTGTGGCCTTGTTCGGGTCCATCCCGGCCGCTGTGATGACCTGTTTTGTCAACTCCGCCGCGTCCTTCCAATACGTGAGCCGATCAGTGATCCACATCCCCCGTCCAAACAGGTGGTACACCTGTTCCAGCGGTTCCATGGCTCTGATCTCCTCGTACGTCCTATAACTCCACATGCGAAACAAGTAACAAGAATGTTTGACAGCCCCCGCGTGGTGGAAGGACTGGCTACAGTACCTGCATCTGAACCACGAGACTGCCAAAGCGAGAGTGTCGTCAGTCGACCCTTCCGGGAGGAGTTTCAATACTTCGCGCTGGCGTTTCTCGAGAGCCCGAGCGTGGGTTTCTGGGATCAGATCCGGTATACCGGCCAGACACTCCTGGAAGGTGTCGTCGGAAGGATCGACGATGCTCTCGCTTACACCTGGAGATTCGCAGACGTCGAGAGTGGAGACGAAAAATTCGCGTGGGTGGTGAGAGCGTTGATAAGCGGAGACGATCTTTTCAATTTCCTGATACCGGGATTTGATCGTTTTGGTACGTTCCGCGTGAAGTCGTTTGTCCCGTTGGATCCTCATAAATTGGAGTATACGGTCCTTGCAGGTATTCCACACTGGAGCGGGAATCGACGATCAGACACCGGTCAGGATAGGATTCTGGAGAAAAACTGCACCCTTATCGGTCACTGGCTTGGAAGAACTCATAGGAGGCAGGCTCTGTATGCCTTCGTACCAATCCTTGTGTTTCTTAAGCTCGTCCTCCCAACCGAGTGCTTCGAGCCTCGCAACGACCCTGACCGGGGCGCTATCAACCGCGGGTGGCTACGGTCGCTAAGGAAAGTGACTTACTCCTCGTATCTCTTGGTCCGCTCCTCTTCTTTTTCTTCTTGACGGTGATTACGTTGCCTCCTCTCCCAATCAAAGCAACGATCGGCGTACTATGGTAACCAACACGGCGGCGAGTCCAATTCAGTCTCGCAGCGCAAAACGACGAAGAAAAATTAAATGGAGACCAACCTGCACACGAGCTTTCAGACGCTCTCCATATCCCTTGAGGAAAGGGGTTATATCCGCGCGATTGTGCCCATTATGCCACTCAAGAGCCGCTTCAAGAAATTCGTGGAGTTCGTCGGTGAAGTAGTAGGATAAAGCCTGTTTCCCGGCTGGAGGTGGTGCATACAAACAATTAGCCTGGCCTCACAGGAGTTTTACAGATGCTCACCCCTCAACTTGAGTCCAGGGAGCACCTTGCCGAATGAAGTGAATCCGACTTCGTTAAAAGCGGACCTCAACCCTATCTCTACGGCATCTTCCATGGCTTTAACATGAGATGTGACGCTGTAAAACCACACATCAGTGGGAACCAACACCCTCTACTCGCCGCGGAAACCTACACCTCTGGGAGGCATCTTTTGCATAACCGACGGTACGAAATCCAGTAGATGTCCGTAGCTCGCGAAGAATAGCAATGCTACACCCAGAACGCATCGCTTGAGGGCCAAATTCTTTGTGTACTGGTAGAGAGCACCGCACAACATACCTGGCAGAAGGGGCCATACAACAACTGCGCCCAGGCAGGCTCCGAAATATCCTCGGGGCATTTCGGTACCTCTTCGTCGGCGGCGAAGGAGTTGAGCCAGATAAACTTGTTTGATTTGTTCATGATGACTCCCCTAAGGGCCTTGGACGTCCGAGACAGTTGCAACAAATCTTTTGGTTCGACGCAGCCGAGGATCTATACACCGTGAGCCCCCCGACCCCCCATACCGCACCGTTTCCGCGCGTAGAAACCCGCTTACCTCGAACATCACGTCGAGAGGCATTTCCAGCAACTCTGACGTCTGTTTTGCCTTGCCCTTCTTCTTCGCCTTTGACCCACTCACTCCGACTCTGCCACGAGCCCGCTTCCGCGGCGGAGGTGAAGAATCGAAGCCTAGACCGTCATCGCTGAGTTCGGACGATTCTTGCTCGTTGTACTGAACGTTGGATTTGCGGCGAGCCGGTCGCTTAGGTGCCGCCACCATGGTATCAAAGTAATTGGGAAGCAAGTTCTGAGTGGGCCAGATGGGAATTGGAATGAAGTGACGAAAGGATGGTAAAGCGTGAGAATGTTCAGTTGCTCCTCTGCTTACGTACTGCTGCTTTAGGCTTGACGTGTATTCAAACATCACTGATGCATCGACGGATCTTGGATGGATTACGGCAACCGTGTACATTCTCAAGCAGCAACAGCATCAGCATTCGCCAAACCCTCCACGCACAGCGTTCTCAACCGCGACGAACTGCATACCCCCCGTGTTAAGCGGCCGGGCAGCAGCTACACAGGGGGAGGGTTTGCTCATGCAGGCTCTTGGATGATCCGAACAAACTTTGGTGGGCGGTGTCGGTCTTTGAAAAAGTAATACACGCCATCAGCAAGTGCACCCACCCCATGCCTGTAGGGGATGGGGTTGGTGGATATAACTTGCGCCTAGTCAACGAATAACCCACCTTTCTGTAATGTGTTGCTTGACTATGGGGAGTGTCGCGAAACGCGAGGCCCTGAAAATCCGGACCCTAGCGTGCCTCCGACAATATACAATTCCAGAGCCTCCTCTTGTTATGAGCGTCGGGGCCGTATACAAACTCCGGGCATTCGTCCGATCCAAGGAATCGATGGTACATGGAGGGGGTTGCGAGACTTGTGATTGAACTGGACGGGGTGCGCTGCACAGTCAGCCCACAGCAACGGATGCCTACGGAACCGGCAGAACCTGCCGTTTCCCCCCAGTTACACGCAACGAGGTCATCCCTCCGCAGATGAGAAACCGATGGAACTTCGTGTTTATCTCCGCCAAAGTGATGCTTTCAGGATCCTCGCCATAGTCAAGGATTAGGGCCCCGAGCAATAGCTGAAGTAACTCCCGAGAATTGAAGCCTATCGGTGTCACCGCACCATATGCGACTCTGCACATAAATGTTGAGGGTTGCTTCGCCAATTGGTTTCTCGGGGCGGTAACACCACAGGGGCGAGCAACAGTGCCTCAGCGCGTCGGTGGTATGCATGGGAGACTTATTGCCACACCTCCCACACTTAAACCAGGTCTTAGCGAGCAAGAGGGTGTTCCTATGATCGTTCATTGAATGGGAGTGGGGCTGTCATCTTCGTGATGCGCTCTTCGTGGGAAGCCTGGAGGTAACTTCCTCGGCACAGGTGTTGAACTCCTCGTCGGTCCCATAGATGATTGCTTCGCGTATATCCGGAAGCCGGAGGGCGGAGGTTTCGTATTCGACTACGATAGTGCGCACTTTGCCTACACGAGCAATGCAGTGGACTTCCAATGCCTTGTCGATCCCCTGTTTGCGCGTTCGCACTGCGTCGAGTATCCGCGCTTCCATCTCCTTCCACGCTGGAAACGGTTCTTAACTTGTACGCGTTCTCCAGAACGCGTGAGTTCATGCCTTCCTCTGTGAGCGGTCGTGCCACTTTCGCACCTTTCACTTGAATGATACTTTGAATGTACCCTTCTCCGTTGGAAAAAAATTACCCGTCCCATCCCTGATCAGCCAGCCTCTCCAGGATCCTAGGGTGGGGATGTCAGTTGAATTGAAGCACATGATGCAGGGGAGAATGGATCAACTGGTCGATACGCCTGTCGCGGGCCACCGTAAGTGCGGCTTCTCCATTATTTTCAGCCTTCGTAACGTTTTCGCAAACCCCGAAATATTGAGTACGACGAAAACCGAAAACCGACGAAAACTCGTGATGGACTTCACTTTTCGCAAAAAGCACACCTTTGTATCGTTGATTGACGGCCGCCTCGTCGTCAGTCCTCATCAGGTCCGCTTTGAGTTGATTCAGGTCTTTCGTGAACACATACAGCCTTTCGAAGGTGGCGGAACTAGTAATCGGGTGAGTACCAGGGATACGATGCGGACCTGGTTTGGGTACCAACTTTTGATATAAAAACTGGCAAAACTTGGCTTGAGGAATGGAGTTTGACACGGGATAGACGGATGACAGCTTGATCCTCAACCCCACCTGAGATGGTCATCCTAGGGCCCGGCGTCAGGGACTAAGAAACGGGATAATTGAGAAGGGAGTACCAATCCTCAATACAACCCATACAGACTCTCACAAGAGCTCCCAATTCACCGGGGCGCACAATGCACCACAACCCTAGGTCCCTACTCTTTCGGATCAGCCATGTGAGGTGTAACGCAAACGTCCATACATATTCACCATACAACACGGGTTATATAAAAGGTTCGCCACCCGGTGAACGAGAGAGAATGTCTGTAAACGCCGAATGCATTAGTTGTGGTATCCCGTCGTGGGTGATGTATCCGGTCCTGTGGCCTACCTCGTACAGGACATCCGAAGGCATATCAGGTAATCTCGAAAGCTTTCCCGCGTTACGACACTTCTCGGGTTGTTTCCCTTTCTTCTTCGGGGTCGCTTTTATCGGTGCTATGGATTTGGGTCCCCGTGCCGCGACGGAATCCGAACCTTCAAGCTTCCCCGCGATCGTAGTCCTCCCCATTACCGCCAGCAGGAACGTGCTCTTGAATAGCCCGACGCGGTTTCGTACTCCGCTGCGTTGGAATCATGGTGGCGGGGGGGGGGGTGTGCAAAGATCGACGGTGTGCGAACAATGTGCGCCCATCTAATTAGCGCTAACAAATCATGGTGGCGCGTCGATCCTCCGCCCTCAGGCCCCAAACATTGGCTGATGCAATACGAAGTTTATGTGCTCTTTGTTAGAGACATCACGAACCTGGTAAAATACGCTGCGGTTGGGCGCAGGAAGGTAGATCGCAAATCCACAAGTTCAGGCTAAGGTTTCATGGCAAAAAAACACAATTTATTGTTACGATTAAAGCACGAACGCATAGGCTTGCAAAAAAGACCACAGGAGACAGTTGCACACCTACCTCCTCATTACGAGTGATTCCCATCCAGATGAACGAAATGAGGCACCCCATCCGTCCAATTAAAGTAATAATCCTCTTCAGCCGGCTGATCGATACCATGCCTGGTTAAGAGGAGGGAGGGGATGAGTCCCAAAAATACGACACGCAGAGGTGGGGGGAAGGGCCACATACTTTGTTTTGACGTGATGGATTATGCCCGCCATTTGCTTGTCCTTCGACTCGTAGGGGCTCAGGGTGTTCGACCTCCAACAACGATTAC
>Ga0307517_10008356_pt1 | contig 14856 bp, 17 predicted proteins | sample 23_EM_MG_FD_194515 | JGI IMG/M metagenome (GOLD analysis project Ga0307517, IMG submission 194515) | Populus trichocarpa ectomycorrhiza microbial communities from riparian zone in the Pacific Northwest, United States - 23_EM | ecosystem: Host-associated > Plants > Roots > Unclassified | place... | reverse complement strand
AGTCCGCCGGCAAAGTCCGTTCCGAGAACGCGATCAGCCACGACCGTCATCAGCTTCACGTCCAGCTGGGGTCATGCATCTCCTTTCCTCACTATGGGCAACTTCTCTTCTACTCTTCTGCACACTGTTGCTACCACCCGTCTTGGCCCTGCATGAATCTGAAGCTGGAGTCGTCGATTGGCAAAAGACATTCATTGGTGTTCCCAGGACGGATGGACCTCAAGTTGCCCCAAGTTTTCTGAGGGTCAAGACAAAGGGAGATGAGACGACGAGCTTGGTCATCTCTGCGACTGAGATGACGCTTGGAGCGGTAAATCCCGTGAATGGAAGCGTCGGTGAGTGTAGATTGAGTCTTGAGGTCATGACGCCTCGCAGCTCGACGTATTTGTCTGGTCGATTGACCCCCGAATTCCTCGCGACTGATAGCATGGAGGCATATTTTTGGGCCATCAGACCCCATACTGGGATATTACAAGAGCGGGAATGGTAAGTTTGAAAAGTGTCCAATCCCGTGCTGCCTCACCTTACCCCGGGCTTGTTGGGATTTTAATTATATCTAGTTGTTGCGACGCTTTCTGGAGTCGGCGGCTCCGTGCTTCACGTGTTTGACTCCCTTGAGGGCATGATAATTCACGAGAAGAAGTTACACCACCCACAAAACGGACAGCTGTACAGCCAGAGGACACTTGGTGTTGATGTCGCTTTTGGTGCGTCGGCGACAGAGGACGGCCAGGAAGTGAATGATCTGTTCGCCTTGACCAATGGTCATACGGTACATCGGATTGACGGAACGAGTGTGGATTTGATTTGGTCATGGACTGCTCCGGAACAAACGTATGTCAACGATTCTGTTCTCGCCCCTACGTGAGCTGATTGTGCTTTAGGTCCTTGGTTATACTCGAACGCCTTACCGTCACGGATTCCACGATTTATATTATCGGACTTGCGAAATCATACGCTTCATACACCCTCCACGTCACTGCCCTCTCCGCAGAGACAGGAGAACTCTTGACGACACGAAACATCCCTTCGAGCATCGAGAACGGCTGTGAAGATTTCTTCACTCTCTCTCCGTCTACCTCCGAGGATCCTCGTCTCGTTTGGATTGAGAAGGGCATTGTGAAGTCCGTAGCACTGACCCCGAAACTCGCGAGCAAACCTCAGAGTCTCAAAGGTTCTACAAATGCCAGGATCGTTGATGTCGGGTTATCGGAGTATGGATTGTTCGTTGTTAAGAAGGAAGACGGGTCATCATCTGTGTTCAAACTGAACCAGAATGCTATCGAGTCCGTCTGGGATTTCGCTGATTCGGTCAGTTGTCGGATCATCTCACTCCAGCCGTTCGCTGAGACAACTGTACCCCAGGCAAACTCCAGCAAGAACTCTGACTCAATGTACACCGGCGCTGTTGATAAGGAGGGGAACCCATATGTTGGAAGGACGTACTGGTCCTTCGCTCTCCAGGTACGTGGTTTTAGCCCCTAGGTAGAGCTTGTCTGTCACTAACTGTCCAATATAGGTCGGGGTTCTGCATGTCTTCACGCCCCACCTTCTTGGGGGGAAGGGATTGGTTGCTGGATACACCTTCCCATTCAACACTAACAGCGATGGAATTATCAGTCACGTAATGCCTTCAATCGCCGCCATTCCTATCGCGGCTGATCACATGGTCATCTTTAGTGCGCACTGGACGTTGTCAACCCCGACGGTCTACGGGTTCTATCGCGGATCGTCGTCACAACGACAACAGGAGCCGTTCAGCTGTGGTTGGAAGATAAAGTGCAGTGGACAAGGGAAGAATCTCTGTCCACCATCGCGCTCGCCGAGTTCATCGAACTCCCCGAACGCAAGGCGATCCAGTCCAGTATCGTGGAGAGCGAGAACCCTGTTAGCCGTGTGCTGAGGCATATTTCCGATGCTCAGGTGTGCATTTTACTTCCCGACTTTGTACTTTGTAGGCTGACTTGCGTGTCACCTCATTAGAGTTTCCCTCGGTACTTCGTGGGATTCGTCAAACGGTTCGCCACCGCATCTTATGCCTCTGTCTCAGCTGCAATTTCTCACGAATCTGGGCTCTATCGTGATGAATTTGGGTTCAAGAAAATCATTGTCGCTGCGACCCAGCACGGAAAGGTCTTTGGTATCGATTCGAGCAACGGACATGTTGTTTGGAGTCGGATCCTTGGACTTGGTTCGGTTGCCAGCGTTGGAGGTGCAATCGTTCCCGCGAAGATGTTCGTCGTGAGAACTGTGTCAGATGGAGAGGTTCCGCAGGTCGTGTTGTTGACCACTCGACGTGGTTTCGACGTGCGTGCAGATGCGACCACTTACTTCGATCCACACCAGAGACTTATTTTTCGTCTAGGGCACCGCTAACACGGTTGTATACCACATCAATGCACTCACAGGCGAAGACGAGGCGAACGATTCCCCAGGCAACGGTGTCCTGCAAGGAACAGTAATCTTCCCTGGATCACTTTCCGAAGCATACTTCCTCCCTTCGAAAACGAAGACAATCGTTCTCCTGGATTCTGCCAACAATATTCACTTCTATCCTCGCACGGACGAAAACATTCAAGCCTTAACGGAACTCGCACCCTCGCTCCGGTTCACTCTGCAGACCAGCGGTCGCAGCCTACACGGGTACCAGATTGTGCAGGATGCGGTCGACAAGAATACATTTTCCGCTTACCAGGCTTGGTCCCTCTCTGTACCGAACAATGAGTTGATTGGCTCCATTATTCGACCCACGCGGGGACCCATCGCCTCCCTCGGCAAGGTCCTTGGAAATCGCACCACTCTCTACAAGTACCTCAACCCCCACCTTTTCGCCGTGACCACTCTTTCGAAGCCGTCTCCTAATGCGGTTTGTTCAGTGTACCTCGTGGACGGGTCGAAGGGATCTGTGATTTACCATGCAAGCGTTACCTCGACGAAGGGTCCATGCAGCATCGAGGCCGTGTTGACAGAGAATTGGTTGGTGTACGGGTATTATGAAGAAGACTTCGCTGGGAACTACCAGACCAAAGGGTACCGTATCGTGTCGGTGGAAGTGTATGAGGGCAAAGGAATCAACGACAAGACCCGCAGGTGGGAACTAGCTCGAATATAGCTGATCACCGCTGACACTCCTTGCTTTTTTTGCAGCTCTGAGCTGTCATCACTATCGGAGAAGACGCTCGATGTGCACTTCTACGAGAGGTCATTCGAGACCAACCAGCCAGTCGCAGCGTTGGCCACCACATCGACGAAGTTCGGGATGACTGCTAGGAATATCATTAGTCAGTCTGGGTCACCCGTGGTATTTCGTCTGAAAACCTGACGAGCTCCTAGTTGCAACCAAGAAGAACCAGATTCAATCAATCCCGAGGAGATTGCTTGACCCCCGCCGGCCGAAGGCTGATCCAACCACTCAGCAGCAGGAAGAGATGTTGATCAAGTACGACCCCGTTATCCCTGCAGACCCACGGCTCGTCATTTCTCATCGATACGAGGTACGTCTGGAACTGATCCCACTTTCCTATTTTGCCTTCGTGGGGTTGATGATTCGCTGTTTAGGTTGCAAATGTCCGGAAGATCATCACCTCTCCTGCTCTCCTCGAGTCGACCTCCCTGATTTTTGCTTATGGGATCGACTTATTTGGGAGCAGGGTGACGCCATCGAACACATTTGACGTCCTCAGCGAGAGTTTTAACAAGGCTCAGCTTGTGTTGACGATTGGAGGGTTGACTGCCGCTATTATTATTGCTAGACCGATGGTAAAGAGGAAGAAGCTGAGGGAACGGTGGTTCCAGTAGATCCACGTACCGAGTTTTTTTTATTGGGGTAGAATTGTTAGAATAGGTGTAAAACTAACAATACGCCAAACCTTGAATCTCGGCGAGAGCGCGACTGTCACACACGCGTTCTATCCACGTGATTTGTCACGTCACGCTTCTGTCTGTGATAATTGCGATTTCGGCGCTCGGTGATCAATATCGCACGCGAGGTCCCCCCGCGTCCTCCGTGAAGATGCCCTCAGTCATCGTTATTTCTGACGACGAGCAAGACGAGTTGAACATTGGCCACCGTCTAAATCTCTCCTCTCCAATCCCTCCTGAGAGGTTCCTCGGAAATACCGGAAATTCCCCAGGGGAGCGGAGGGTGAACTTGAAGATTGGGCCGCCGGGACAGAAGAAACGAAGGAGGCTATCGGACTCGGATGTGGAGGCCGCAGAGGTGAAGGATGTCTCGAAGGCTAAAAAGGCAAAGAGGGAGCAACGCAAAGCGGTGAGTACTTCATCCCGTTTCGTCATTCATTTTGTGGCGGCGGCGTGTGCTGATTGACCCCAACCCGTTTCCCCGCTCTCAAATCCAGCTCACTATAGTGATTAATTCACAAAAGGTGCAAGCCGCGGCCGCTCAACATAGATGGCTTTACCACCACAAACATCTATTCACTCCCTTGGTCGGAGCAAAGAGCCACTTCTTCGCGAATTTGGAAACGGAGGTGAAAGGGCTCGCTCCGGAAAAGAGGGTCATCGTCAAGTTTGAGGAGATTAGGGAGCAGCCTAAGTTGATTAAGGGTGGGCGGATGAAGGATTATCAGGTGCGTAGAGCTTGAAGTGCGTTGTATGTGGTGTCACCTGACCGATGCTCTAGCTCCATGGGTTATCCTTCCTTGCGTGGATGCATAATAATGGTGCGTTGGTACTCGTTGTGGGACCTTCCCCGTTCTCAACCTTGTGCAGGCATGAATAGCATCCTCGGTGATGAGATGGGCTTGGGGAAAACTCTCCAGGTCTGGTGGTTTCTTCATTTCTACTTTACCGCCGCTTACGATGAACGCTATTATAGACCCTGTCTCTTCTTGCCTACGTCAAAGAGCTCTCACACGGTACATCTGCTCTTGCTTTGAAGTGACGTCTTTAGGCTTACCACTCGAACTGTGTATTGTTAGGCGCGGGATCTGATCCCCATTTGATCATATGTCCCTTATCAGTTCTTTCCTCGTGGCTCAACGCAAGTGCACGTCCCATTTGGACGCTCGTCCCCAATCTGACACGCATATATCAGGAAATTGCACGTTGGGTGCCCAGTTTCCGGGCGCTGCGCTTCCACGGCCAAGCTTCCGAGCGTACTCGACTCAAAAATAGCATCCGTGATGGGGACTCTGGCTTCAATATATGCGTTACCACGTACGACTCGTTCGCAGTGGAACATGGGTGGTTTAAGAGCAAACGGTGGAACTATTGTGTATTGGATGAGGGTCACAAGATCAAGAACTCTGACACCGCGATCGCTTCCAAGTTGCAGGGTATTGGTGCATCTCGTCGCTTGAGTCAGTGGGCTGTTCTATCTACTCTATCGCATATATGGGGCCTGACGGTTTCCCACAGTCCTCACGGGTACACCTGTTCACAACAACCTCGGAGAATTATGGGGACTCCTTCATTGGTTGTACCCTAACGTTTTCACAGCTGCCACTCAGAGTCTCTTCCATGAATCATTTGATTTGTCCAAGGGTTCTTATTCTCTGCCATTCCTTGCCGCTGCGAAGAAACTCCTCGAGAGGATCATGCTCCGCCGAACCAAAGCCAACGTGGAGATGACCGTCCCACCCAGGGAGGAACTGACTGTGTTCATTCCCCTGACCGAAGCTCAGCGATTCTGGACGTACAGGCTCCTGACCAGGATGGACACGATGGATCTGAAATCGATATTCACTTCGAAGATCGAGGCCGATAACGAGGATGTTGTTGATCATGGGCGAAGGCAGGTACAAGAAATATTGAGGGAGCAGATGAACGGTCGGAGGGAAGCGAAGCCGGCAGCTTGGAAACGCTTGATGAATATCCTCATTCAGCTGAGAATGGTTTGCGACCAGTAAGCACTGGCATTATATGCGGATTTTGCGTGTCGGTTGATCTTTCTTCAGTCCTTATATTTTGCAGGATGCAGAGCCATCTCCGTATACGATCGGTGAACACCTTGTAGCCTCCTCGTCGAAGCTCATTGTGATAGACAAGATACTTGCTGATATATTGCCCAAGGGCGAGAGGGTGCTCATATTCTCGGTATGTACTAGTTTTCCCACTGTATTCCCTCGCTGATTCATTGCCTTGTGAAGCAATGGACGAGGTACGTTGCATCGTCGCGCAATTGTTATTGGTCCTTCAAATACGTTACCAGTATGCTCGATCTGGTGGAAGATTTCATGGAGCTTCGAAAGATCCCTTACGCTCGGCTGGATGGATCAACAAATCGGCCGAGGCGAAACCTTGATATTCGACTGGTGAGTTACGTCCGCCATATTCACGCAACACGTGCCAATTGCCCCACTAGTTCCAACAAGAGAAATCGCGTACGCAGTTTTGGATCCCACCTATTTTGCGGGCTGACAACCTCGCCGTAGCATACCAGGTTTTCCTAATTTCGACCAAAGCTGGTGGGTTGGGTATAAACCTGACGAAGGCCACGACAGTTATCATGGTCGACTCGGATTGGAACCCTCAGAACGACCTTCAGGCTATCGCCAGAGCGCACCGAATTGGGCAAACGAAAACCGTCAAGGTCCGTGGTCCATGCGGTGACGTTACTTGGTTTGAGTGCTGACTGTATCTAGGTGTACCGACTTATCTGTCGAGGCTCTGTTGAGGACCAAATGCTCGACAGAATCCGACGGAAACTCTTCCTATCACTGAAGGTTATCGGTTCAGCAGAGGTTTCTCCTTCCGAAGACTCCTCCCTTGGTGCAAGGGAACTCATGGACATCCTTCGTCGAGGAAGCAGCGCCCTCTCCACAGACGGTGATGAAATGACACTTTCCAAGTTTCTCAAGGCACCGATCGAAGATATCCTCGAGGTCTCTCGTAAGACGGATAAAGTCAAGGACACGAAGATCAAATCGGAGCTCCCAGTCGACCAAGTTAAAAACGTGAAAGCAGAGGAGGGGGCGGATGTGGGACTCGATCAGCAGGCATTACGAGATGTTGAGGAGGAAGAGATGAGATTATTGAAAGGTATTGCTCTCGTGCAGAGTAGGTTGTTTGAAGGGAAGGTCATTCAGAGGGGGTCTGGGAACAAGGACATCGCTAGGGCTTGGGAGGACGCCCAGAAGAGGGCCAAGGTGGATAGGTTGGTTGTGGTTGATGGCATGCATGTCGTTGCAGAACACATTGCACCCCTTGTGGTAATTCCTTTAGTCCCTCTGTTCGTCTGTCGCGAAACCGAAGCTGATTGCACTCTGTGGTAGGCATCTGAGGCAAAACCCGTGAATAAAGAGAAGGGGAAGCCGAAGTTCGAGCACGAAGACTGGTGTAATTACTGCCGGGACGGAGGAGAACTGGTGATGTGCTACCGTTGCCCAAGAGGTGCCGTACCTCACCGTGCCGCATGGTCCATCTCGTTGATTGGTTTGGGTATAGTGTTCCATCCCAAGTGCCATGGCGTCAGCAAAGCGCAGGTTGCTCGAGCCCCCATGATGATCTGCAGTCAGCATTCATGCACTATGTGTTCAAGAAGTACGGGAGATGCTGGCGGGATGCTTTTCCGGTACGTTTGACCACGCATGATGTTTTTGGAATTATATTGACCTGCGTAGGTGCCAAACATGTCCACAAGCCTTCTGCGAGGACTGCTTACCGGAAGATGATATTGACGCTATTGGGGACACCTTACCAGAATTGTCCGTCGTTTCTTTCCCTCGTTGTTATCCATTGAACTGATCAGCGTTGCTCTTCTATAGTTTGCTTCTCGGATACCGTGCGACCCGGACTGTTTACTTCATTCGCTGTCACGATTGTCAGAACGACTTCGTGAAGGACCCTTCCACATGGAAGTCCTGGCAGCAGGAGTTTGCGGAGACGGAGGAGAAGTTGGGGGTCATGCTTAACCTCGGTTCTTCCTGATTCATTCAGGTTTTGAGCCCGGATGTGTTCACCACAGCCCTTTTTTATCATGACATCTTTCTTGTTGCTGATCATTATCGTCGTTACATACAGTACATAGCACCTCATTCATCGAGAACGTTTGACTCGCAGGCAACATACACTGTGCCCTGCTTCATTGGCTCCGGCTCCCAGATCGGTCTGATCGCTTTCGCGAGATGTGAGCAACCGTGGGAAACGAGAGCTCGTTCCGGCAGCCCCCATTCGCATTCCGCCTTCCCTCACTGTTCCGTCAAGGCGTTCACAAGACGCGAAGACGCGAAAATGCACCGAATCCGACATGTGCGCTCATCCTCTCCAACCACTCAAAGGGAGTTCTGCTGACGGATGCTTTTTTCCGGCGAGGACAGGTTCGGAGAGTGTGGATGACTTCCACATTTGCTGCCGCCGTAGCGACGCCGGTCGTTTTACAGTCGGAGACCAAGACCAAGGTACGTTTGTGGTGGCTCTGTTGTGTTGTTTAGGACTTGGACTGAACGGTCCACTCCATTTAGCTAAGCATTTATCCCGAACCCGACCCGGAGATCGTACTCCAAGACACACCTTCAGAACTTGAGAGGCGGATTGGTGTCGCTCGGAGAGCTGTGACGGATGTTTACTTGGGGGCGCACCAGGAAGTCCAGGGTGTCGTCTCGAAGTGGATTGGTGTTGAGCAGGCTGTTGAACGTTCGTCCCCAACGTCATATCTCTCATGTGTCATCAACTCGCGCATTTTCTTGGCTTTTAGGTCGGGTGAAGAGCATCCTTGTTCCGGAAGAACCTCTCACGCCGGGGTTGCTTTATGTTGGCGTTTCAGCTCTCACTGGGTCGATCCTCGCGCGGAATAGGTCAATGTTCTTGCGATTCGCGCTTCCACCGACACTATTGCTTCTCTCCTTCGATCATTTCCTTCCCAAGACCTACCATAACCTCTCCTCCTACCTCGGCTCACTGGAAGACAAATACCTCCCCGTAGTTGCCGAGAAACACGATACCGCCAAGGCGCACACTGCGATGACGTGGGGGAGGATTAGAGACGCTACGGAGGACGGCCGTGCGACCTTGGGCAGTGGTGTTGAGAACGCCGTGCATAGGGCTCAAGATGCTACTGGTCTCAAGTTCACGGAGGCCCTTGGGTGGGGGAAGGGTGTCAGTGATAAGGCGTTGGTGGCTGCCAAGGAGATCGTTGAGCAGGCGAAGGAGGTTGAGCAAAAGGTTGAGCATGTTGTTGAGGAAAGGCTTGCTGAGGTCACACATCAAGTGGAGGAGCAGGTTGAGAAGGTGGAGGAGAAGAAGGATACTGAGATTAAGCGATTAGTTTGAGATGTATTTCAAGGCCAATTATGACATAGAGAAAACCGCCTTGAAATCTCATTTTTCAGCACGCTAATTTTGGTTGACGATGAAGATGGAAACGCACCTCTCTAAGTGATGATCTACTTTTTCTCTGGTGATGAAGACCCAGCGGATGGTTCCTCGCCGGGAGTCATCCAATCCACGTCGGAATTGTGACCGCCGAGACCCTCGAAACGGCGGTTAAACCTGCCCAGCCTTCCAGTGACAGCGCTCTCCTCCTCCGTACTATCGCTCTTCCACATTCCAGGATTCCACGTAGGGTTGTTCGTCACGTCTCTCGTGAGCTTGATCACAGAACGTGGGGACGTCGTCCAGTGAGCGAACGAAGAACCGTCTGCGCGGATGACGCGTTGGGGGAATTGTGGGACGACCGGGTTGGGAAGCTTTGCTTGGCGACGCTTCCAGACGTGTGTTCTGCCGTAGGGCGAAGAAGATACCGACCGGGTGAAGGTCGGACAGCGGGATGGTGAGAATGGTTTGGAGTGGAATAGGGCGTTCATGGCGGGGTGGAAGCGGTCGTGGGAAGTTTCGGAGGTGCCACACGAAGGTCATTCTCCCCCAGTCTATACCAACGCAAGGCGATGAAATTGTGCTTGTGAGGAAGAGTGGACGTCGAATAGGTTCACGGACGGTAGCGAGGCCCTCAGCTTAAATCGATCTTAGGAGAACCGAACCCATACAACCCTGGGTCGGTCGAATCGTCCCGAAAAACAAACAACGATATCGCAGATTACCAAAGTCCGTACTAATGGTATTAAATACATTGATGTGGATGGAATCAAACGTAAAGCACAAGGTAGAGAGAGAGATGGGAAGAGGAGTGGTGTCCATTGGAATTTAACCAACTCAAGCGTCGGCTCGAGCCGCAATGATCGAAGTTGGAGGATAGCGGATAACGAGCCCTCCGAGTGCTCCCGTCAGGTGGCGAGCTGGCAGGATGAGGGCGGAATAAGTGATATGTCCTCCCAATGTTTCCTCGTCGAAGGCCACAGGTTTAACTTCATCCCCAGCTTGTTCTGACGTCCCCCTTAGCATCTGCTGCCTCCTTTGATGTAAACCGTGCTGAACCCTGGCCTGAAATCCGTAAATGAATGACGTCTGAAGCTCCAACAACCAACCACGAAAGTCTTCGAAGGTCGGAGACAGATCGAGATGCCCCAAGTTCGAAAAGAAAGCTTGCTTGTAGGCAGCAAGGCCCTTGTACAATGGCTGACCGAACCACATTTGATAAGGCAACTCTTTGAGCCCCAGTCGCGTCCGGATACCCCCATCCCCACTCTTCCCGGGAGCTTGAATTTCATAGTGCGTGGCGAGTATCAGCATGATGTAGAAAAGGGACTCTACATCATGTCTGTACAGGTGGAGGGCGTCGGTTCCATCGAGCAACCCGTGCGCCATAAAGGGAGGGGTTCCCGTCCTTTGCTGCGAGGTTTTGGTGTAGTCGCGGGTCAGAGAAGCCGTCCATGACGAAAGATCGTAATCAGCCAGCACCCCATAGACCTTTCCCTTGATGATCCGATACATGATATTGTTCAGGCTGAGGTCGCGGTGCAGAATCCCAGCGCGCTCGTAAAGCCACCGGTGAACTAAGTCAGCGTTAGTATGTAGCAACCAAGAAGCGAACAGAAAGCACGCACTGCATGCGACATCGAGAAGGACCTGAGCGATATCCTTCACGTTCGTTAGCGTCTTGAGAGGGTACAGGCGTTCCTGGACAATGATCCGCAGGGTGCGTCGTTCGTACTTGTATTCTCCACCGATGAACTCGGCGTCGTCAAACAGACTTGCGACCTTCTCGTGAGTTGAATCCGAATCAAAAACGACGTCTTGAGCGAAGAGGACTTGAGGGAGGTGATTGAGTGCCCATTCGTCGGTGGAAGTGCTCTTCGCCTTTTTGACCGCCTCATCAAGGAACTTGTTCTCCGCAACCCTGTCAGAGCCTGGCCAACTGATCTTGACAACCAAACCAACATCCTCCCACCTCGGAGACTTCGCCTGGAGTACTGTCGTCGATCGGCCGGCCAGCGATGGCTCGTGAGAGATAACCTCGCCGTATGTGAGTGTGAACGGTTTATTCTTCTCGTCTCCTCCAAACTCCAGCTTGTTTCCTTCCTGCATTCGCACCATCCCCTGGGCGAGCTTCGAGGTTGGCAGGTTCCTATTGTCCTGGAAGAGTTTACCATTGTGGAGATTATGGAGGATGCCGTTGTCACGGAGAGAAAGGCGGCTGAAAGCAATCACGATCGCGATGAACTTGTCTATCCCGCCTGTACGGTCGCTTGCCGAGAAATTGATTGCGGAAGACACGAGGATGACGGAATGGTTTGCGTGATAGAACTGGATACGATCGCGATCAACGAGGCCGATGGTTGCGTGCGAACGGAAGGCAGGGACGGAGAACTGTTCCAGGAGATATCGCCCGACTTGAAGATACGCATCCTTCTGACGATCCGTTTCATTTGTCTGAGGTTTTCTGACCCTCGTTCCTGCAGCCCGACCGCTACCACCACCCGGAGTCGACTTGTGATGCACCTTCTGTGACTTCCAATTGGGTTCGAACGACTCATCCGCCGGCCGTTTTCGCAATAGAGGAAGGTCTGGAGCTGAGACCGCTTCGTCAGTGGGCAGGACGGTGGTCGAGGAGGTCGTCTTTCTCTTTGGGAACCGCGATGGCACGTAAGGGTGGGCATGATCTTTCTGTGGGTCTCGTCCTGCTTCCCATCAGTTAAAAACACCATCGCAAGAGATGGTTGTTGGCTTACCTTTCACCTTCAACCTCGGCATGCACGACCCATCGACCAAGGCGCTATCCCAGGGCTTCACTTCCAGCGCCTGGAGGGGTTGTGCCCAGGTGAGATTCGATTCCCTGAGGCGCCCCTCGTTGCGCTCCCCCGAACGGATGTGGGGAAGGAAACCTTTGTGAACGGCCACGACATCCGGGGAAAGCTCGTTCATCACCCCACAAAGGACCCTTCTAGGGTCATTTCTGAGGTAACGTTGAGTGGTTTGAGGCTCAACAGAGCTGTCCGACGACGCCCGAGAGAAGTCGAGAATAGCGTTTCCCATGTCCACCAAGGGTTTGTAGAATCTCCACTCCTGGACACCCTGGGTTCCGCACTGACGGGAGTAGTCCCAGTGGGCGGTCGAAAAAACTCTGTCGCGCTTGATTCGCCGGATGGTCCGGCCCCACAGCACCTTCCAGTTTTCGGGAACGTGCAGGACGTGCTTCATGAAAACGTCTATGTCGACGAAAACCCGGTGGCGTTCGAAGTCTTGGACAATATACTGTTCGTACTTGGCGCTATTGTATTTTTGAGGCTGGTCTGTATCGAGACTCATCTTCTGCAGGACGGACGTCCCAAGGGAAATCGGAGTTGGATCCGGGATGGGGCGAGTGGCATCGCGTTTGCGCTCTGGCGTCTTCAACCCAAATTGCGTAGAGGGAGTAAGAAACGAGCGAGTCTGATCAGGCTCGATGGCTGGCGAGCGTGAACTCGACGATGTATCGGGGGACATGGGGGGAGGATGTGAGCGGTTAGAGAAAACCCCAGCATCGCGAAGAGATAGTTTATGTAGGACGGCGAGTTGGTAAAAGTCGACTAGAGCCATGTCCGGATAATGCCTGAGGGCCACACAAATTAAGACCAGGGGTGGCGAAACGGGTAAGTGCGGTTCCAGCGTGAACCGTGGGACGCGTCCAAGTTTGTCACGGGGTCGATCGCGCTGATCACCAAGAACAAAGGAACTCAACATTCATTGTCCAAACACGTCCAAACAATGGCAGCGCGAAAAACAACACTGTCCAGGTGACGACTCAGGCATGCCGGCGCACCAGGAAGCCTGGGTTGAGCTACTGCTCGGTTGGGGGTCATTTTCCTCTGAGTCCCGCCGGACGGCGGATTCGACACCGCTGAGGTGTTTGCTCCGCCGGTGCATGGCCCCGGGCTGCGATCATGGGCCACCCATTCCCACCGTTCAGGTGTCTGCACGGCGCTGCCTTACTCGCTTCAATCGTCACAATCGTTTACCCGATGCGACACGATAAGGGTTCACCGCCTCGGATCTGTCCAGTCCACGGGCCCCCCCATCCAAATCCAGCCAACATTCCGGATATGGGTTCTCCGGCGCCACGAAATGGTTTGGCAGGCCAGACGCGTGAGGGCATTGCGACTCGGTTGACTACTTATTGATTATCATACGCCGTGTCCATTGTATCCCGGAAGGATTTGGCCTCCTGTCACGGTGGAGGCATCTCCCTACTTATTTGGTTGGAACCCGGTCATGTACGCGTTGAGCGGGACTATTTGCGGCGTCATCCATTCCCCTCGGTGTCGAGCAGCCGTGAGCTCGCCCTCACATTGCCACGTTTCGTTAGTCAGTCAGCCCCCAGTGCACGGAGACTTCAGTACCGGTTCATGTTTAACCTTCTCCTGAATGTCTGTTGTGAACCCCCGTACGGACGGATTGTTGCCTCCTCGGTTTTCGTCCCGGGAAGCGGTAACTGGATGAACCTCGCCAAGGATAGGATTCGCGACTCGTCGCTGTCTTGGGGGAACCGAATTCCATCATTCCTTCGGAAACAAACCTCGATACTACAGAGATCTAATCCTATTTCTAAATATACGAACTCGAACGCGAAGCTTAAGGTCGAGAGAGGATGAGAAGGGGTGTTATGTCGTCAACCGGAACCGGATTGGTAGAAGTCCGAAGTGAATATGGTGATGGGTTGCAGCGGATGGTAAGTAGTTTGGGTTCTCCTGTAACCGATGTTTCGTCGTCGAATGGATCGATTCTACCCGCATGACTTCCGGCCTGTCGTTTCCGCTTCGCATAGGTAGATTTAAGCCCGAGCCCATCCAGGAAAAGCCGTTGAAGGTCCTCTAACCATAAGTGCACGAAAGACCACGAAGGATGGGGACAGCTCAATGACCTCCATATCGAAAACGAGACTTCCATTGGGGCAACCAAGTACTTGGCCTTGTCTTTCAAACCAGCTCTGATACGGGAGTTTTCCCTCTCGCATAACTACCTGCCGTTTATCCTCGCCACCAGGGTCCCCCCTCGTATGACTGATCGTACATCGCCCACACATCGCCCGCATGACGTGGGGCGGAGTCCCGGTCACTTGCTGCGAGCTTTTGACGTTTTCGGTAGTTAGAGTGGCCTTCTGGGATGAGGGGTTGTAATATATCAGCGCTCCGTGACCCTACCCTCGATAATCCGATACATGATATTGTCCTCCAATCGGCCGGGATGTGGAGGACGGGCTTCATGGGTGTTTCGATGTCAACAAATATGTTATGATCCTCCAGATCGTCAGCCGGATCTCCATCGGCCACCAAGCGGGTGGTAAGACTCTTGCAGAAAGCCGGAAAGCAGATTCGGATCATGAGGTCAGAAGGCGTGATGGTGGCGAAACGCGATGAGGCACGTCTTTTTGAGGTCCACGTTGTGTGCACGTGTGTACATCACCTGGATTCTCAGTGTAGTTACAATTGGTTGTAATGGTCGACAGTACTGTAATAACAAGCAAGGGTTGTAATTGACCTCGTTTTCTTTGCAATAAAGGGTAGCATGTTACAATATGGGGTG
>Ga0307517_10008355_pt1 | contig 14857 bp, 18 predicted proteins | sample 23_EM_MG_FD_194515 | JGI IMG/M metagenome (GOLD analysis project Ga0307517, IMG submission 194515) | Populus trichocarpa ectomycorrhiza microbial communities from riparian zone in the Pacific Northwest, United States - 23_EM | ecosystem: Host-associated > Plants > Roots > Unclassified | place... | reverse complement strand
GATTTTTCTGTTCAAAGTTGGTCACGGCTGATATATGACATAGCTGGTTGAACGGGCATTGCAAGTCCTCATGCTTCATGTGCTATGGAAGACAAAAGGTCTTCCGACAGAAGACGACCCGACTCCGGAGGAAATTCGATACAACGAAGCATTGAAGGAGCAACGAGAATCACTGCTCGAAAAGCTCACCGAGTATGCTGTCGAAACCCAGTCAAACACTGTGGAAGGGGTCAAGCGGGCGGTAAGTACAGTTTTTACTCCTCCTGTCTCATTTACAGCCTGAATGTCATACTAGGCCTTTAAACATCTTCTTGACCTTCATGTACTTTTCTCACCCGTTAATGCGGAGGAGGCCGGCGAAACTAAACTTCCCATTGCTCCATTTTCGCTAAAGTTGGATGATGAGCTTCAGTATCGTTGTGCTGGGTATATCCAAGCCGAAATCGAGAGATACGCCGAGTTCCTTGATGAAAGTGGTGAGGAGGAGGAGGAGGAACGGTCTCAGCATAGTGAGGGACCTGAAGAAGACGGTGAAGGCGATAAAGCTACCACACCTACCAAACCGCGACGGACCAAGAAAGTCCGTAAGGAAGGTATGTTCGATCTTGCCTTCAGCACGATCTATTCTCATGAACAATTGTTTTCAGCCAAATTGGATTCACGTGACTTATTAGAAAGAGAATATCTCTTCATCGATGTTGTATCAACGTTTTTACGAACCATCCGGGCAGGGGCAATTCGGGTTCAACATGGAGCGGTCGTATTGGCGCACTACGGTCGTCTCGAAGTTGCTTTTGACACATGTTCGAAGATCGTTGTCGATGTCTTGCGGGAAGAGGATACAATGAATGAGAAACCTGACCTTGTTGCTTCGGTTATCACACAAGCGGTCCAAGAGGTATGTCCTTCTACAAATTCTACTATATCTTGTAATTGATCTTTGTTTAAGGCTTATACTCTCGTATTAGATGGCATTGTGCCCAATGAAGGCAATGCCGTACAACTTGCCAAACTTCTGTCGACCTGCCTCATTGTCCGCGGAAGTCAACTTTCTGTTCTTCGTCGTCTATCAAGCCCCTATATCGTCCAAATCCATACAAATCTACTTTCGTGGATCACAAAGAAGATTGCAGGATACGAGAGAAATAAAAACAAGAAAGGTCTCAAGAATGCCATTGCCTTCTTCCGCGTTCTTGTCCCACTGCTGAATGCCTTGCCCAGCGGTGATGCTTTGAAGATGTGACTTTATTTTTATTTTTTAAATTTCATTTTTCCTAAGCTGATCGGTTCTCTCCTTCCAGAAAGGCGCACATGGATCAGGCTTTGGAATTGACCAAAGTGGAGATCTTGCCGAATCTCAAGCTTTGGGAACCGCAAAGAGCTTATGAGAAGAGGTTGAGCACAATTATGGCCAAAGAAAATCGTAGGTCCCCTTGATCGAGTTCATCTCTGATTTAGTATATCTCATACATATTTTATCAGCTCAAGTTCCTAGAGCGAAGCGAACCAGAAAGAAGGCAGGGACGGGCGAAGATGAGACCGATGGTGAGGGCACACACGAAGCAGGGAACAAAGTTCGACCGCAGCGTACCTCCCGTCGCGTAACTCGTTCGAATCCTGATGGAGGTCTAGATGAGAGCACAGGCGACGAAGGAGAAGCCCCAGCACCCATTACGCCCAAGGCGAAGCCGCGTCCACGACCCTTGCTGCGGCAGAAAACGCCACCAGAAATAAGCGCAGCTGCAGAAAATATGGCGCCGGAGCCAAGTTTGAATCCCGCAAGTCCGTCAACGGTGCATGAACCTGAAGCCGAACAACTTATAACCAGTACCCCGCAATCATCTCGTAAACGTCCAAGAAGCGAGGAGCCCGATGAAGAGATGTCGCCGGCCCCTGATGGAAGGGAAAGCGTCTCAGGGTCTCCAGGGGGACCCGAAATTGAAGTTCGTAGGAAAAGAGTACGACATTGAACCCACCATCCGCAATGCTTTCGAATTTTTATTTTATTTCCCTCGAATATGCTGTTTTTAACATTTTGCTAATGGCTCTCGGTTTGTTACACGTCTCTTCGGTCTATGTATTCAACTAATGTATTTAAAATGGGTTTACCAACAGGGTGCCTAGTAGATTTGTGTGCAAGCAAAATAGCTTGAGAGGATAGATAGGGTTGAACGTATAATAATAGATAGTGAAATTGTCCACAATAAGTTATCTCGAAGGACTGTTGCTATCGATATCCGTAGAAGATATCATATCAAAAGTAACCAGCATCGCACGACGCTAGAGAACAGTCAATTGGATTCCGAAAGATCGAGAATGCAATACAACTCACGTCAGCAGCCATAGCATTTGAAACTTGAGCGAGGTCAGAATCAGCGGGAAGTGAGTTTCGTCTTTCAGATTGAGGGTGTAGGCTGAGTGAGTGTCTGAGAGAAGGGCAGGCACTTTCCGGTGGTGATGAAGCACTCAAGCTTGCCCATGATCGAGACCGTTGAAGGCCTGTTCCAGGGGCACTGATACCGAGCATGGAATAGAGCTCATCCTGTGCCTGAATAAGAGCCCTTGCAGTCGAAGATGGGCTAAAAGTGGGTACAGGAGGGCTTAACGACGAAGATTCGGTCGAGATGGGAACAGGTTGCTTGTTCACAGGTTTCCCAGGTCGTACACCTTTTGAACTCGAAGAAGGAGAAACAAAAGGACTCGAAAAAGCAGTGCTCGACGGCGTCACCCGCAGACTGAGTCGTTTGCTTGGCTGCCGTTTGGGGATCTTCAACCCAGCTTTGGAAGCAAGAGCCAGAGATTTCCGATGAGCGGAGACCCTGCTGGACCGATCTGAGGTGACCGAACTCCGGTTTTCGACTCTTCCTGCGAGCTGATCCATTTCGATGGCGATCCTCTCCGCTTGCAACCATGCTTCATCTCGTTCTACTTCGACTGAGAAGAGGTCGTTCCGAATGTCCTCGTTCTCTGCCATTTGTTTTAGGAAACTCGTGTTGAGCTTCCGGAGTGCTACCGCAAGCGCACTACTGGTGTGTACTTGAGTGAGGGAATCTAGGTGAGCAAGCTGGGTATCTGCACTGTGTAGTTCTTCCGAAAGGTGATCCATCATAGCCGCTATTTCCGATAATTCCTCCAGCAACCGATGTGCGTAACCTGGCCCCTCTTCTGCTGGATGATTAGTACCAGCGAGGGACGTTGAGAGGCCCTCAAACAAAACTGCCCTTCTCCGCGCGAGTAGTTTGTACCGTGTCTTGATATCCGTGCGTATTGTTTCAAGATTGCCAATCTCAGCTGGTATATCGTTTTCTAGAATTTCGGGTTCCAAAAGCCGAATCAACGAAGCTTCCGAAGACTGCCTGATGGCCTTGGAAACAATAGCCTGTAACTGACAGGACTTGAAAGTCCATCTAGCAGCGTCCATTGTGTGTCCCCTCCATTTCGGAGGTGGAGTTTGAAATCTGGGAGACCGAATGGCCGGTAAGCGAGCTGGCGAATGTTGACCAGAAAGACGGTGTCGGGAGAGGGATGCCATAGATTCCGAACGTTGGAGAGAGTCTACTATGTTTGCAACTCCCTGACTGGGTCGCCGAGGCCCGATCGGCAAGGGGGGCCTTGGACGGATTCGAGCTCGTGCTGGGCCGTCTCTTCTTGACTCATTGGTGGACCATTCCCCACTCGACCTCGACGGACCAGCAACTGGATCAGTAGGACCAACATGACCGGCATTTATTGTAGAATATGCACGATCTTGGTGGTGTGGGTGGTGGTGGTGGTTGGTCTGGTTGACCACTTCGTAATAGGGTGGTGGGGACCCCATTGACAGAGTTGAGTTGCGACCTAGGAAATCATCTTTGTAAAGACGATCCGAGGCCGCCGGTTGACGAGAAGTAAAGACACTCTTTTCAGCCGTCATGTTTGTTGAATCACCAGTTCCATTGACCGGCCCGAGATGAGAGCTCGTCGCCCCCGACGAAGTCGCCATTGGAAGGGAATTGCTTCTCACGAGAGGTGGTGAAACAGATAAATTGCTTGATGATGTGGAAGGGGCAGGAAACCCGGTTTGACTTGGCTCCGACAACATTTGAGAATGTGCTACAGGCTGATTGTGTCGCACAATTTCGATTGGTGATATTGGAATTGAGGGAGGGGTATTTAAGTTCATCATATGTGGTGTGTCCGTTCTATAATTCCCATCAGACTGAGATTCTCGACCAGACGAATTTTTTGCAGAGACTGCGTCGTCTCCGACATTCCGACGTGAATCACCATCGTCATTCGAACGTTGGGAATTACCTCCAGGACTCTCCGCCCATGACGACGTCTGTAACGCACCCTGCGTCTTCTGTCCGCTGATTCGGGTGTCTTGACTGTAACTAGATGCGCTGTCGGAGCGCTGCGGCTCGAAACTTCGGCAGGATTTCAAGGACCCAGACCTTTCGGATAGACCACCAGAAGAACCATTTTGTGAGGGAAGGAGCATCAGCATTTGCTTTGACAAGGGACGTGCGTCCGAAAGTCGTACCGCCAACTGCATTGAATCCCCCCGACCTAAAACACCAAGGTTAGAACCAAAATACAGAGCTCGGGTTGTTCTCGACGCACTTCGTGGGCTTCTCCCACCAACAGGTGGCCCTCTCTTGGAGTCCCGTCTATCATTCCGGTTTGCAGAGGGTGGTTGTGAGCCTATCTCTTCTCTAATAGGCGAAATGCCATGCCGAAAGAAATTCGCAGGCGAATCACCAAGATTATAAAAATCAAGCACTTCCTCTAAACCTTTAGTATCAAGTTCTTTTGAAGGTGCGCTACTCTGTGCAGATATCGATGGACTAACTCCTGCAGAACTTGAGCTTGATGGCTGGGAACGGGGATCAGGGAGACGCCTAACACCCTCCGGCAAAGTAGGGAGTGCAAAAGAGTCGCCGTCTTCGCTCTTAGTCGTTTCCTTGTCCTTGAGCGGTGCAGCAGATTGAGCGATAGGAGGAATCGACGTAGAAGGCGAGGACACTGGTGCGGTATCTGATGACCACGGACGGGGAGACTTTAGAAAATTTCCAAAATCGGGGCCAATGCTAAGAATGAGACTGGCTCTACGGCTGGAACTGGGAATGTCTGGTAATGCCTTTGAACTCAGCGTGCCTGTGCTGGAGCGGCGCTTAATTTGCTTCCGTCTTTCCGCCCGGGGCCTTTTGGGTGCCACATACAGGGTCTCAGCATCTGGCGGCATTGGAGGCGCATCGGGTGCTATTGAAAACAAATTACGATGGACAGAGTCGCGTGGGAGAACAGAAGAATCTGATCGTGCGAGTCCACCTTCACCCTGGGAGGTTGAGAGTCGGTCGACTGGCATAGCGAAAGAATTGGAGATCAGCGCACGCGCCAGGGTGGTTCCTGAGAGAGCAGAGGATGCGGGGGTGTCGTTCAAGGAATGTCTAGAGGTCAACATTGTGATGGAATCGCGAGGATGTTTAGGGACTCCTGAATCTGAGAGGTCGTTGGGAATAGTCAGGGGACCAGGAGAAAGAGTGTTGGAGGTGGGGGAGAATCCCTGAAAGAATTCACTCTAGCATCTGTAGCAGTAAACGGAGGAGAGAATTACCGGAAGCTTTAGATCTAAACCTGAAATTGACATGAAACGGGATGGCTGGGGAGGGTTAGAAATGCAACAAACGAAATTAACATGGGCTTACATTTGAATCAATGTGGAGTGCCAGTGCATCCTCTAGGGTCTGAACTACGCCTTGATCGTCTCCCAGTTTTCCCGCTAGCATGTTGCGCATATCTCGATCGAGAATGTTCGCGTTAGTGTCTGGCCTTACTTTCTTTGGATTTGATGGAACGCCGGTGAACTTTTCTGCAAACCAGTCTATTCGCAACTCCGGGGGTAAGGACACCTCGAGTTTTTCTGGGCCGGTGGAGGAAACATGTGAGGGACTTGTTGAATCCGGCAGAGATATTTTGTCAACTACATCCTTGTCGAACTCGTTCGGCTGACCACCATCGAAGTCCATAGAAGAATCATCCTTTATATCGATCACCGACGAAACCGCCGGAGAACTGGTGGAGGGAGCATCTGGTGGAGTGGAGGAGGAGGATGGCTCGCTACGGTTGAACCTGGAAAGAGAGTGCTTGATGGCGGCCTTTGCTTTCCAGGCAGGTTTATAGTTGATGAAGGATGGGATTGCGGGCATACCGTGGAGGGAGCGGAAGAGGAGAAGGAGTGCAGCCCCCGGTGAACTTGAACAAATCTGGAGGTAAAGAGCGTGGGAATTTTGTTGGTCATGACAAGCGCCGCTCACTGTGTCAAGTCGATCAGCATCTAAGGCAACGGACTAGCTAGGAGGGCTTGCGTATCTTCGAAATTACAGGCATTATCTTCATCCTTCGACGAAGCATTGGGTGGAGAAAGAATATTACAAAGTAGTTGGTGCTGAAATAAGTTCGCATCATAATGACCGAGGTTGACTTATCAACTTCACGTACCACCCTCGGTTATTCTCCATGGCGACTATAATAATATTGTCAGTGTTCATGTTTTCTGTCATTCCAGACGCTTTCTGATATTCCTACAGCTACCTATTCAACGCCACTGTCAACCTGTCTTATAACAACCTCTCTCTCTGACCAGTGCATCATCACCCGCCCATTTCCTCTTGACTGTTCATTCTGGAACCTGCACGGATCACATCATCCATTGAATTGCATGCCCGTGTCTCTCATACCAGATAAGCATCCACAATGTGACAAAGGGATGCCTTATCTCATAATCCTGATGTCATATCGAAAGCAAAAGCGACGAGCCTACCCCATAGCACAAAGCACACTCTAATGCGGTGTTGACATGGACATCGAAACACGTTTCACGTTTCAGTACGTACCTCGTGCTACAACGACAGACTGTTCTCATCAGCGATGTGTTTGTCGAGTAATGATCAGAGAAGCTTGGAAGAACATATATTCCGTACGATGGCAACCGTACACCTTATGTCCACCACCTACACAATTCACTGTTAACGTTCCTGCATGTTCATAATTGTATGTATTCAGGCAAGTATTTTACTCGGTGTACTCAATAACGATGAGAAATGAGAGTTACGAGACGCTGATTGAAAACGAACTTGGAATCCCATTTTTTTTTGCAGATCAATAATATATCAACGTTGATTGATATTCGAGGGCCATACCAGGTATTTAGCTCGTTCGGTTAACGGGACTGGTTTATGAACAGTTATTACCAATTCTATGACCTTTCAAGTCGTTGTCGTATGCCATGAAATTTCACAATTGCGACGTGTCCGGCACCTGAGCAAACACACCTCGAATTAGTTGGAAGAAAACCACAAACGACACGATTCCATATAAAGTAAAATACAGGGTCCGCATCTATGATCTAAAGAAGGTTGATGGTCGCTGATCTGAGAGTTTTTTTTTTCTTTTTTGCCCACGTCAACCATTGCCATCTGGCCAGACCCGGCTTAACGTCAACAGTCACGTTTTTCCGATTTGAAAGGACTTCGTTCCGGCGGCTTTGCGTGGCATTGGACATTGGATACGTCAGCGGATGGTGTAGTTATGTTTTTTTTTGGGAAAAAAAAATAGAATACTTTTAAAAAGTCTAAAAACTGGTGGCAGAATTTCTTGCGAATTACTTGATGAGGTCTTCACTGCAGGTACAAGCACGTACAGCCAAGTCCATGCGCTGTCTTTCCCTTTCGATTATTTATAAATCCCTAATTAGCGTGTGCTGTCGTGTGAGTTTTTTAATTTTTTGATCGCAAGATGGAACGGATTTTCTTTTTTTTTTTTTTTCAAGATCAGACATCTTCAGCACTTGGGAATTTCGAAAAAAAATATAAACATTGGGCGGGTTGTTGGGGCTATACCATTCATCATTTATGTTACACCTAAATTATTAAACTGTGCCTAGCTCACAATGAATGTTGCGAACTGGTCAAGAAATTTTTTAAAAGACAGAATCAGAGCTTGCCAAAAATGGTGTGGCAGAGTTGACTGACCAACCATATCATCCCACGAGAAATTTTGTCGCGTTGAAGTTCGGATCGGTGTGCTTGTGTACCAGGAAAATTAAAAACTCTGTTCGGTAAAAGAGCCAAGACTAATAATAACGGAGAATTTGAAATTAAAAGAGTAATTCTTGGTTATAAATATGCTTACATAGTCTTTCATACATTTGTACCTCAGTGTACCTTGCAAGAACGTTGATAAAAACACTTCAAAGCAACCTTGGACAGGCAGGACAGCAGAAACGAGCGAGAGTGTCGGTCATGATTTCATATCAAACTTAAGCCTTTTGTCACTTGCGCCGACGAAATCAGAAGGCTCGAAGGAATTTGAAATTTGAAACCAATTAACCTACCGCAAATGGCGTTCCGGGCTATACGGGCCGAATCATATTTTGCAAGCCACATACACATTTCAAGCACAGCCCTGGTCGCAACTGTCCTGCGTTAAGGAGAAAGCTTACATATGACAAAGCAGGAATGTCTGCACAAAACTTTGATCGCATCGTTTCTCAGACACCAGGTTGAAGAGTTGAATATGAGTGGATGATAGAGCCGGCTGCGCGCATGGCTCCAAGCTCGTTTCACTTGGAGACCCAAATAGCAAACTGGTTGCGTCGGAAGACGAATATTTGACATTTTCCTAAATCGCAATGAGCGCTCATGGATCTTCCCCACGAGTTGAGGAATGACAATAACTGGAATACGGTTACAGTTGAATGTATATATCTCAAGAAACCTGGATTTTCGGGCTAAACGGCCAACAGCCTTTAGCAATCGTGCGTACGCGGTCGCCGGCAAAAAGAACACAAAAAAAAGGTGCAAATCGGGATCTCGGGACAGATCTTGGATTCGGGAGCAATAATATAACATCAACTTATTCTCCATTTGAACATGAAGGTCGTAGGCACATTTCTAGAAAGAAAAGGGACAAACGGTTAACCAACAACCACTCTCTTCCTCGTATTCTCCCCCTAGGCAGCCCGCGGTCGTAGCCCCCATCCCTCCTCCCCTTCTTGTCGCCGCAGTATACCATCCCATCTCCGGTCACATTTCACGGCAACGAAGGGCTGCCTGGAAAAAGCCTTCGGTGATTTAAAGGAACCCTTTGCTGGCATTCCTCCACTCCATTCTCGTCTTCAGTACATCTTCCGTTCTTTCCACTCCTCACTCTAGTCCTCATGTCTGAACTCCCGAGCATTCAAAAACCTCGTCCTCGCACTATGGCTTCGGACCTTTCCAAACTCTTCCGAAGTGTCGCGTCTGCTCCACAAAAGGCAGAATACGACACCGAGACACAAACATCGACGCAAACTTCTTCAGCCGTTGACAAGGCGGGGTCAACAAAGAAGAAAATAACGCGTATACCCTTGTTCGGGCGTACGCGTAAAAAGTCAAATCATTCGTCTTCGTCAAGCCCATACGCCTCGACAGGCTTAGTTCGGGGGTCAACCGATGTCGGTGAAGTGTCCAGCAGACCGCCAAGTTCAGATCCTGGCAGGTAAGCGAACCCTCCTTTTAGATTCCGTTTAGCATTTCCCAATACCCTGCTCACTGGAAAATCCATGGGCTGCGGTAGTGCGGCTATTGATTGCAAGATTACCTTGCAACCCTACCTCGTTCCTATCAACCTTTTCACGAAGACCCACGTACTCACCTATTTTCACTTTCATCAGACGGCCTTCTTTGGCGCCAGTGCCTTCATCAAGCAAATTGTCGACTTCTTCATTCAGTTCCAAGTTCGCCGCTCACTTCTCCAGTTCCAAGTCTAATTTACCTCTTGATTCTCGTGCCTCTTCATCACGGACATCCTTGATTTCATCTCCATCATCCTCGGGGCTGGCTCCTCCTCGTGCGAGACCCTCCAACGAGTCAGGTTCCTCCACAAGCAGGAATCGTTCCACAACACCCCGTGGAGCTCGCCCAGTAATCATGGTGTCAACGACAGATAATATGGACGAGTTCAAAGATCTGTTTACGAAAGAGATACCGGCATCATCAAAGACCGCATCAAAGCCGTCCGGGAATTCCCAAGACTCAGATAGCACGCCAGACTCGAGTGCAAGGTCTACACCCCAGTCGCCTGAGACGATCTATAGGCGGGGACAAACGCCTGCTTCCGTTCTCGCCGCGACGATACGCGATCGACAGGCGCATGAGCGACGGCCAAGCGCTTCTTCTAAGAACTCTCGTCACACTACTGATTCCGATAAGAGCGGCACCAATGAAAAAGGTGATGGAAGGACAACACCAAGACCATCCAGCGCCCGTGAATCTCCTCGGCCTGTCGTATTGCCTGAAAATGAACAGAGTACTCATTCGCGCCGGCCTTCCACGAGCCAAGGGTTGGAAGGATCAGTGCGGTCACGGATGCGACCTCCGTCTACAGTTATTCGAACGAAACCTCCTTCTATTCCTCTTCCCGACATCCCAATTTCTCCTGACACGAAGCCAGATGGTGTGGACCCCACTGAAACTAATCTTCGAGCGTCCGAGGCAGGCCGGTCTGTTCGTCGACCCCGATCAAATACCATTTCCTCCATCCCTGAACGTTCTGCCCCGTCATCATCTGCTGCACCCCAAGATCGACCAGGAAGCTCGACTCTGGATCTCCTCAGTGTTGTCAATATTGAGGATATGGACATCAATACAGCGTCACCTGAAAATCTTCGCCGCGCATTGCGATCCCGCAATAAGCAGTTTGAAGAATTAACGGCTTATATGCTGGGCCGGGAGGAGGCATGGTCAGCCGAACGGAAGGCGCTGGAGAAGAAGGTTGCCGTCCTTCAACGAGACCTCGTCCGTCGTGATTCTGAAATTACAGGACTGAAGCTGATCATCAATGATGAGGACCTCTTGAGGCGGCCAAAACCACACTCTGGCATTCTCAGCCATTTCCGTGGATCGCCAGTCTCGACGTCGCCGGTGCAATCCGATCAAGAGGGTTCCTCCCAGTCCCACATGAGCTCACGCCGTTTCAACTACCAGAGTGATTCTGGTGCGGAATCTACAAGGGGATCTGGGAATGAGTCGTCGTCCTCAATTCTTCGGCTGAAGAAAATGCACCAGCGGACATCGGCGATTGTTGGTGAAAATTATCCTTCCAGGGCCGGATCGACGATGCGATTGCCCAAGTTCGTACAGAGCCTCCAGGACAAGACATCGGTGGAATCGCCATACTCTAAGCGAGGGTCGATGATGTCGATCACTTCATCTTCGTCGTCGGGAGCATCTTCGCTGATGCCTCCAAGCCCTAGTGTCACGATGTCTTCATTGTCGGCAATCCCCGAGGGTGGTTCTCAGGAGAGTAATAATAATAATGACTCTTTGGAGGACAGACGGGCTCTGCGTGCGTCTCGCCGCATTTCTGCTTCATCTTTGACTTCGTCTTCGACCGCTGCGAGCAGTGCGTATTCTGCCAACATTAAACGGAGTCGGCCCCCTTCTATTGCACAGGTCCTCGAAAAATCTCCCAATATGGACGATGTTCTCGAAAAATTGCGACCGTTTGCATAACCTCACCTCCAGTCTGGTGCATCTATTTTGCCCTACCGCCGCCATTCTACTCTTACACGGGCTTTTTGCACACTCACACTCCCTTCAAAGTTCCATCTCGATCCCTACACTCACTCCTTAAAAGAATACATTACAATAATGATTTGAAGCACCCTTTTTTACTCCACACTTTAAACACATTGAACATCATCATTCTATTAACTTTTCGTAACACATCTACTACCTATTATCTCATCTATACGCATGTGTATCACCTTGTCATCATATCTTTTTTCCTCTCATCACAATTCTTTTGCATACTCTTTGTTTCTATATTCGGTGACTAGTGATTAGGCGAATATTTGTATCTATTACGATGCAGCGACTAAAGTCCTAGTTCAGATAATGGTTGAGAAAAAGTTTGTAAAGGACGACTGTAACTATTGTTGGATTGTTCTTGCGGCTACTCCTCTGAAGCAAAAAGACCATTCGAGGATGAACTAATAACGACTAAGATTTTCCAGGATATACCATGCGGCACACAAGCTCGACATAATGGTTATGTTATAGAGTCATTGTATCATGGAAGAAAAATCCGACCCCCAACGGCAAAGTTTCTGCATCGTCACCGTCCCGTCAACCTTGATGGCCGTCCATCCGCCTTTCATTCGGGTCAAATCCCCATATCCTCAATCCTACATCATAATTCTGGAACGAGCCCGGTGAATGGGCTTGGAGTGTGACACTCCTGGGTAAAAGAGGAATAGCAGTCTCCTGTACAGGATTCGTTCCCGAATTTTCATCAGGGTCGGAGTCTGGGTTACCCGTACGCCCTGTGAGGAAAGTAAAATCCACAAGGTGATCGGATATGAAAGAGACTAGACCACGGTCTTCAGGTTTCGTCTTGAGATCAGAGATGAGACGAGGATAAGCCTGTAAACAGGCCTCTCGGATGCTGTCCCTTTTGAAAGAACGTGTTAATCCAAAGACGGAGATCGGTTTTGAGCCTATCGAGGAGTAAACTATTAGACCCATAACGCAACTTCTGAATAACGGTATAACAAACCGAAGAGAATGCGCACGATCGAACTTCCGAATAAAGCAGAAAAGATACCACCTAGAAACGTCCACAAACCACCGATAGTTGCAAACCCCTTCGGAATGGACTTTTCCCGATAGTCTTGAACAATGGTTACTTCTGAGAAATCACTGAACGAAATAATGCGTATGGTGGCTATTTCGGGGGATCGAGGAATAAGTTTCGATATAGAAGCTTGAGGATCAGGCAAGATATCCACTATTTCCGAGATTAAGAGTGTATCGTATGACTACTAAAAGGTTATATTTTCAAAAAAGTCTCGAATGAGAGGTGCTCACCTCTACTCCAAGCGCAGCGACTGCTGCCTTTCCAAACTTTTGCCGAATGGAAAACTTAGTTATACCAACGACATTCATTCCTGGAAGCAACATCGTGGGCGATGTCGTCTGAAGGACGTCAGCAGTAGTGTTGGTAAGTCCAAGCATGATCTGGACCGAATTTATTGCACCATCGAGAATCGAAGTAGAAGAAACATTCAACATGGTGAAATTCACCCTAACCAGCAGATCGGGACGGATATCCTCGCTATTAAAAAGGGAAAATTGCTTTTGAAATTCTGAATATAAGTTATGTAAGGAGTGCGTATAAATTTTCTTAGGCAAGAGTAATCACCAGTTGGAATTTGTATTCGAGGGGGACAGTGAAATTGCACTCGGTCAAATGCATATTTGCTTAAATACGCCTGAGGCAAGGCATCGGGAACGAGCGCACATGGTGGATTTGAAACGTCTTCAACATTGTAAGTGTGATAATATATGGTGTAATATGCGACACTCACTTGAATTCCATAACGGTGTGACACTAACAGCAGGCGAGAAATCTGGGTTGTTGTCTACCCCTTCGACCCTCAATTTCGACCTCGTCTACGAAGAAACAGTTAACGACGACACACATACTGAAAGGCCCTATAACTAACAATAATCACATTCCAAACTGGCTGGTCCGTGGGTCTGAAATCCTGAGGTGCGAAACCGTGCGACTTCATGCCTTTGAAAGGGATCAAGCCCGTCTCATAAACGGGTTCAATAATGAGGACGACTACAGAGAATATGGGGATGGCAACAATGAGTAGTACACCAAGAAGACCTCGGGATATGATTATCGCTCTAGATTCACCACTGCATAACGTGAGGCCCACCGAACATGGCAGATGTAACAAGAAAAGAAGTACTCACGGGAAATGAACCTTCCAAAGAGTCGTTCCAAAAAGGACATGATATGCCTTCAATGGCTCAGAAATGACCGATCCTTCTACTCCTGCATTTCCGCTCTCTGATTCACGTCTGTGAGCCCACTGGGCTCCAGTGATATCATACCTCGTCCACAAGTATCGTCGTCCTCTTTGAAACGCTTCTCCAATCCTCAGCAACGCAAGAAGTACCAGACTAACCCATGTTGTACATAAAAGCGCAAAGTAAAGCACAATTTCCCGCGGATACCAGAAGGCAATATTTCTTGCAGGGAGACACACTGCGAAGTTTTTTTTTTTAAAAAAAAAATGGTGGAAGACGGATCACGGCTCACATACGATTTCCACAAAGATAAGGAAAAGGTCCAGAAGACCGGGCAAGCTAAACCGACGGCCAAAGGCGCTTCATAGTAGCAGCATCAGTGCATAATATTACACTGTATGGTAACTAAGAAGGATCACCTGGTGACATGGTGCACGAGAACCAGACCAAAAATCCCAAGGACTACATAATATATGAGTGAATGTTGAGCTTGGAAGTACGGTTTTATCCGAGCGAGGCTTTCGATGAGTAGTAGGATCGTGGAGGCGCAAACAACGCGTAGGATTGTAAAGCGCAATGTGAGGTTGGTGAACACGGAAACCATTGTCAGCGTTGACGATGGAAGGGTTCAAATGTTCACCAGCACCAGTGAATTGGGTGCATTTGTAAGGAGTTACTAGCGGCACGTTTCTTTTGCCCTGGAAACAAGTTCAATGGCTGTGCTTTTCCGAGAATGGCTGTTTGATCATTTAGAAAACGTCCAAAAAATCCATTGAAACCCGATCAGGTTTTTCGTGCCAGAATGTCTTTTATAGTATTTAGAGATCGAAATTTACAATCTCTGGCTGGTGGAGAATAACGACTCGGACTCCGGATGAAAATTATATACAGTCGTTCCGGAAAAGGATGTTTACGGCGTTTTCCGAAAATCAAAAATGTTCAAAAATAGTGATAATTCAGAAAATCGAAATAAAATGCTGGCCGTGCTATTCCATGGATCTTTTGTTAGCCAA
>Ga0307517_10008354_pt1 | contig 14858 bp, 13 predicted proteins | sample 23_EM_MG_FD_194515 | JGI IMG/M metagenome (GOLD analysis project Ga0307517, IMG submission 194515) | Populus trichocarpa ectomycorrhiza microbial communities from riparian zone in the Pacific Northwest, United States - 23_EM | ecosystem: Host-associated > Plants > Roots > Unclassified | place... | reverse complement strand
GTATATGGAATTGAATTATAGTACATATTAATTCCAGTCTTCTGTAGAACACATATCTGTCAAGACTCTGCAATGGTAGATAGAATTGAATTATAATACATACTAATTCCAGTCTTCTGTAGAACACCTATCCGTCAAGACTCTGCAATTTCGAGGCCAATGCAGTCCAAACACAATCTTGTGCTTGGTACAAATCATTTACCCCCATGTCCAGCTATACATGTCCAGGCATTGAACAGTCAATTTTCGTGATGAGGCCCCTCAGGCAGCTGCAAGGTATTTTTTAATGAAAATGTTGTATAGGCCTCCAACATCATTATTCAAGATGTTGATATTGCAATGCCCCCACTTACCTCCTACTACCGTTTCTCCAATTATTCTCCACATCACACTCCAATCAGATTAGCAAGGACCACTGCCTATTCTTCCTGAACGTGCAAAAAAATCCAGTAACAACAAGAACCAGAACATCTAGCATGGACCACGGCTCGCTAGCAACGAAGACGCCGAAATCGCGCAACTCCCAGGTAAGTGGTCTTGGGTGGGAGAGGAAGGAGATCATACAATGAATATGCTGAAGCAAAATGAACAATTCAGCCAAGTTGATTTGAGGGTTACATATAGAAACTTCAATCGCGAGCCACCCAATCAATACTCCTCGAGACTAATTCAATGGAATGATCAATTGTCCAGAACAGGCGTTCAGTGGCACTCCTCCCACTCCAACTTCTCTGGTCTTTTAGTATCATTGCCTGAAACGACACTCGTCAGCGTCAAGAACGACAAACATGCAACATCTGACAAACTTGTTGGGCACCAAAGTTCCTTTGGTCATGAACGAATAACTCCACATTATCCTCCAATGCCTCACTAAGCAGCTGCAAATCCTGCAAAACCGCCTGCATTACCCGAACGGCTGCCAACGTTGATAACTCTTTGGAATTTCTGGTCCCCGGGCAATCGGTCTGAAGGGACAAGGATCGCGAGACAGTTTTTAGTACAGTATGCAGAATACGCTTTGTCTCGTCAAGTATCTTCAATGCCTGAGGGAAATTTTGTCTTGAGACCAAAAGCAGTGCACGCGTGATCATATCTGAAGCTAAGAGCTCCATGCGTCTCCGTACGATGACAGGGTCCGAGACGGTAGAAAGAGGTTTGGAATCCTGTGATCCAAGAAGAGAGAGTAACGTGGGATGGGCCAGCCTCGAGATACTCTTAGCAGTAGCCGGATCGAAAAAAGAGCCATCCACCTCCAAAACAGATACTTCTTCTATCAATCCATCCATCATACCGTCCACCAAATCGGGGCCTTCATCGATAGTAAGTGTATCTAGCCCCAAGGATTGAACAAACTGATCGGTCGCATTCATAGCCCGATGGCGTCCCGCGCGTTCCTGGGCAAGTCTCTGCTGGTTATTATTGTCCTGTTTAAGCTCAATGAGAATCTCCTTTTTCTCCCCGTATCTTAGTTCTCCCACGTCTACGTCTACGTTTTGACCATCGGCAGAGAGAACAAATTGAGGACAACCAGAGACTTTACGAATCTTGAAATGGTAGCTGTCGACAACTTTGAGGCGAAGCTTCACATTGAGGAGCCCGATGGACATCATGCCTCCAACACAGCCGGCCACACAATCCTGGAGATCGTACCAATCCTTCACGAAGGTGTATGTCCCGCTAGTGCGATTTGAGACTAGCAACAGAAAGGCTGGGTCGTGCAAGCGACCGTAACCAAAGGAATGAATGGGCACACTAGCAGCCTCTGCACGAGCCAGGACCAAATCCATCTGCGCGCGACGGATGCTATTGGAGGCATCGCTTATCAAAACGAGGCCCGTTACAGAGTTACGTCCTTTCCGTTGTAAACAAACATCCAGAGCTGCAGTAAAAAAAGTATTAACATTTACTACCTTCTCCTGATTGTCGACATGCTTACCATGATTAACGGCGGTAACGACGTCCGTCTTTTCCTCCTTTGATCCTCTAACCAAAGATTCATCCTTATTCTCATCAATTTTAACCCCCGTTTCGTCAATAAAATTCTCAAGCTTCGCCCGACTAGGTGGACTGCCCAACAAAAGGAATGGAGTTTTTCTCACATTGCCTTCCATGCCCACCTCGAATGTGACCAAACTCAAGCGATCCTTCGGTCCAAGATGGGCGACTAAAAAGTCTAGCGTCGCCTTGATAACTCTAATCTTCAATTGCGCGGTACTCGGCAGAGATTTTGGTGGCGGAAGTGAAATGACCAGAATAAGATCCATGTGGGTATGTGGGAGTGGGGACAAAAAATTAGATGGTCCTGAAGGGGTATGCGACGTCGCCAAGTTGCTTGATGAATCGTCATAATTGCTCAACTGATCATCTTCTCCTAGTGGCGTGCCTTGGGTGGGCGATCCAGGTGATGTCCGAATCGAAGAAAACGTCCTTGACTGACCAGAATCGTTCAAAAGGCTGTCAACCGTGCTAGTTGTTGATGAACCACTAAGCCTACGCATGGTCTTTCGACTGCCTCTGAACGGCTCGAGGTCCAATAACCGTTCTGGTTCCTGGGCTCGCACCAAACCGTTTTGAGCGTGATATAAATCAACGAGTGTTTTAATATTGTTTTTCCAGGACTTGAGAGAAGCGCGGTCCGTGAAAATGAGAGTAATAGAAGCCAGTTCATCTTCCACGTCGATGGTCAAGCTCATCTCTCCGGGAGCTAATAAAGCTGTGACGTTTTTTATGTGTCTAACATAAATTCTTCCCTTGAGGCGGAGGGCACCTTTCGAGGGGGCCATGTAAGACGTTAGATCGCGTTTCTTCTCAGCAACACATATGATTGCCTCCTGGAATAAGTAAACTTGAAAATCGCGTAGGGCAGCCCCTCGTCGAACAGTTAAGAGGTCATACATCTGGAGGTGACCTAGGTCGGAAAAAGGGTGACCTTTCCAGTCCATAATGCGATTTCGAAGATCTTCGGTGATGGAGTGGAACGGGGAATCTTCTTCAGAGTGGATGAGGGTGTTTGAGTCGTGAGTCTGAGGCCCATTGAATGTCGAAGTATAGTGGGTATCGGATAGTTGATTCTGAAAGGATTCATCCGATCCACGATTTTTGCGATGGCGGGGTATGCTATCTGCATGCGGGCTTGAGGGACCTGAGCTAGAGTGTTGGTCTCGAGGCTTGCCATAATTTTCAGCAGTGACGGGCCCAGACAACCTGCCTGGTACGCGACCAGGCAGTTCAACGACAACAACACATGTTAGATGTTGATTCGTGCCATTTTTTAGAATCAGGGAAGAGAATTCTGGGCGAACGTGGATTAAGGGTGCAACGATGTGTTGTCCGTGTCCACTCTGGGGTTTTTTTCTAGAGTTGTGCTCCAGTGGGTCGTCATCGGTCGGATCGAGGGGCTTGACCGCAGCACGGTTCCGAGCAACAGAGGTATCCTTTCCAAGAAAGAGTGGAGAATTGTGGCTGTCACCCGGACCCGGGAGGGGGGCCAGCTCTGAAACCAATGTCACCAGGGAAGAAAAAATGAGAACAGTACGCACTGTTGGATTTGCCACCATCACCATCAGCCACTTTCATTGGTCTTCTGCATACACCACAGACTCCTAAATTTGGATTATTCGGCAGAGTGCTGATGTGAGGTTTTTCGTCAGGTAGTCTGGCACTAAAACTGAGCGGTTCGAGGCAGGCGGGACACTCTCCACCATCGTCCTGAGCCGAATGCGACGGGACTACTGGAATAGGTGCCATGCTGTTTGTTTCGCCAGAGAAGGGTGTGGGTAGGGGGTGAGAAGACTCGAGGGGAGAGGAGTTCTTTCTGTTCCGAAAAACTGAGTTGATGCCAGATATCAAAGGAGGGTTCAAAGGAGCGCGGACTGTATGTAGACCACGACCAATCCGATGCCTTTTTTCTTTCGGGGGTGCGGGACTACGGAGTGTGTTTGTCGGAGCTAGATGCTCCTATCAGTGGGAGTGCTTAAATTGAATTATTGCCTAGTCATCAATGACGTACTTTTCGCTTGGCTTGTTCTAACTTTGCCGATGGCAGAAGAAATCGCTCTTTCGAGGACGTTTTCGTCTTTCCCTGCACGGAAGTTAGCATCACTGCCATTTCTATGTCAAACTAATTACCAGGTTTCATGCTAGTGCTTGGCCGCCAATGATCGTCCTTCCTGACTATTTGTACAACACCTATCAGCAGCAATATTAGGCCAGTCTGCGGAAAGATGCTCTCTCGAGAAATACCAACCCTGGTGATTATGCAGCACGTGAACCTTCAGGACCCGTTCGCAAAGGTCTTCTGAATTTGGAAAGACCATATCGTCCTGTGAACCAGTGAATTCAAAAAGTGCAAATTAAATATTGCGTAACATACATCATTCAAAACGGATATCCAGTCCATGTCTTCAGTGATAACCATTTTGGCATCCGGAAACTGTAATCAGCATATTGAGCATTTACCCCAGTCAGTGTACATACTCGTTACCTTTTCATGCAAAACATTGTGAAGCGCAGCTGACGGGTGATGAACCTGAATTGTCGTGTGTAAGGCCCATTAAGGAATAACATGCACGACTTACACCTAGTTCCACAGGTTCAAGTTTCACGGACAGATCGCAATACAGCCCTTGCATTGAACCGGGCTGATAACCTGAAGATGTGTTACCGCCTCCCGACGTGCTATGTCCTCCTCCTCGATTGCTTGAAGCTGAATCCCAACGGCCAGATCTGCCTAACCACGGACCCGAGCTACGCTGCTGAACGCCTTCCGATGAAAAGTCATTCCACATTTTTCTTGACAAGGTAAAATTTATTGTGCGGACAAAGACACACTGGTTTTCAGGAACGCCATTATCTTCGATGAGGTCACGAATCTCTCTTTTTTGCGGACCCACCCTTCCGCTTCCACCGATACAATCCCAATGATAGGTATGGGTTGGGTGGTTCTTGAACACATAGGAGGCAGTCTGACCGCTGTCGCATGCAGATGTTGCGATTCCCCAAGAAGAAACCTTATCAACGCCCACGACAACGCGGATATCACCATTCTTGACGTATAGCCCACAAGTATTTCTGGTATACGTGTACCAATCCTTTGCGTTGCTTGAGATGGTATCACGAAATCCCCATGTATTGAGTAAATTCCTTGTCGTCGCACCATCAGGCATTATCAAAATAGCGGCTTCCTTTGCAGTACTCTCGAATCCTTGATCGATAGACGTTTCGCTGTCATTTGAAGATTAGTCGACTTTCAGTACATCAAAAAATATTACTTGCCTTATCCATTTCATACTAGTCTTTCGCACAGAAGAGCTTGCCAGGTGAGTATTGGGTCCATAGACTATAGTTTCCTGGATATCGCGCCCGAGTTCCTGACGGGGAATGGGTGAAAATACGTGTGGGACCGACCCACCGTTGACGGCGTGCTCGGGAGGTTGAAGAATATTAAAGAGAAAGTCGAATTCTCCAGTGGAGGTGATTATCCCAACGTCGCCGATGTTTATACCTTGTCGGCGGTATTCGATAGGGAGCTGCATTCCTGGCCCAGGAACCCATAGAGGATACCCTCTTCCCTTGTTTAGCAGTTGATTGGCATATATCTTGTGATCTGCTTTCGTAGTCCCAGTAAGGTCGTGTATGTCTTCTCGATCCTAATTAGAGACGGGGTGAGAGAGAAATGGCAAATGAAATCACCATGCTGAGCGTTCGTTGTTGGTATGTTTTCTCCATTGCGATGGACTTTGTGACAAGAGGTTAACAAATCTCCGGATCGTAGGTTCGAAATTCATACCACTATCTCCCGGAGCGTTCACATTGTTTTGCGGTTGCGACATGTGGATTGGTCCTATACATTCATCCCACGACGAGCTTTTCCGAAAAAAATTGTAGTCAGCACTTCAGCAAGACGAGATAGATTACCTTTGAAGGGGACTTGGCGGTGGTGGATTACCCTGAGATGCTGATCTGGAGTCGCCTAAAGGAGGCTCTCTGCCAGCGCGTCTGTTAATGTTGGGATACATTCGCTGGAAACAACTTGGAGGAATTCGAAGCGACGAGAAGTGCAACTGATTGAGGGCCGTGGTTAGAGGAGCAATTCAATAACGACCCGCTCTGACCAACGTGGTGCATGTTGGACACATTTTAAATTGGTAATAGAAAAAGGGCCCAAATTTCGATAACGGGTCCCGATTGGAATGCCTGCGGTTATCTGGTCTCTTCAGTCGGCCGGTGGGTAGACGATGGCAAGCCCGTCAATGGTGCCTGACAATAAGTACCCCTTTGCTCGCTTAGAGATGACGACTTCAAACAACGGGCCATATTCAATGGGAATGGAGCATGAGTAGCGAGTACTTCCCTAAGACCGAAAAAATTATAAGAAAGGTTCGAAGAGGCCTCAAGATTTCAGATTCCATGGTTGGGGAGAAGTAACCCCCAGAGTTAAACGTTAAACACTAAGGGGCTGAAAAAATTAATGTTACGTAAATATTCCCTGGCACGTCTCAATTCGGACATATAATAATAGGGTAAAATATGACATCTCTAACAGAACTTGATTTTTATGGGGAAGGGGAGTATTAGTTAAAAGAGGGGAGAACAATCGAGAGCCTTTTGGAAAACCGCATTCAATAAAGGCGATAGGCATGCAGAAAGATAATATAATTGACTGCCATGAAGTGGTGGAGGAGAATCTAGATCGTGTCATGTCAGGGTTTAGACGAGGTTACAGGCCTAGATTTTACCAGGAACAGGCAGCCTTTTGACTCCTAAATCCTTCATAGTCGCTGCCACCTGCGAGAGTCGCCGCAATAGGACCACCACTCCCTCCACTCCACTTCAGTCCACAAGCTTACTGTTGATGCAATGGCCCGTACACCCCTCGAATGGCCAAATGTTAGAGTCGATAACGTTCAAGAGCGCTTATCCATTGAATATGTTGCTGGTACGTCCGATGGGGGGATATGGTCGTAGCATCGGACACCCAGAAAATGTCGGTGAATGTGAAAAGGAAACGGTGTCAGGGATGGAGAGAGGCCACAAAGTCTCAACACAGCAGCATTGTGCGCCATCCATAAATAAACGCAGGATCCGAGGCCGACACCAAAGTATATTCGTGCTTGACCAACCAACAAGGTAAGTCAACTGCCAATCTAATGCGGTGTTTGCGATGGAGAGATTCGAGGAGTTGTCGCTTTTTGCCCTGGACCGCACTGGACTGTTCGAGTAAGTTTCTAGTGGGAGTGTAAAGACGAGATGTAGATGTGACAGAGTTTGAATGGGAGGACGAGGGTCCGTCGAGGGATATTGGAATAGTCATTTTTTTGTAGTGGGAGTAGACATGTAATTGTTAGTGGCGTTGGCAATGTGGTGACAGTGCTCTAGTCCTCGTCAAGAGGTCCATCAACTTCATCGTGAATGACCACAGAAGGCACAGCACCTGCCACTGCACGCATAACATTCGTTGACACCTTTCGAGCGACGAAGACGCAGAAATCGCGCAACTTCCAGGTATGCAAGTGGTCTTGAGTGGTAGAGGAGGACGGGATGCTGGGGTCATACCGTCGGTGGTAAAGAAGGTCTGCTATAAGAAGCAAAATGAATACTTAGTTAAGATAAGTTGATATAAGGCAAGAAAGAACCTGATCTGAGCCGACGATCTCGGGGGTCCACAAATAGAGTTCTTCCAACTGTGGGAGGTTGCGAGCTAAGAGATCGAGGAAGGGAACAGAGAGCTGGTTGATTTCGATTGTCAGGCTCTTGAGCTTTCCCGGTACCTCTTCTATTGTTCTTGTTGCCATTGAGAATTGACCTCCACCTTCCGTGAGTGCATCGACTACCTGCTCGGCTTCCTCAAAATCCAAAGCATGAAAGTTAATCGAAAGTGCGGACAGGGTGGGTGCAGTACGCTTTATAAGGGGCAGGACCGCCGATAGACCGGTTTGCGGGGTGGAGAAGGACATTCCGAGTGTTTGGAGGGAGGAGAATTGAAACTCGGTGCCGGCCAAGTTGGTGAGCCATGCACCCAGATGCTCCTCATCCCTGGGGCCAACGTTCAAATCGAGAAGCTGCAAGTTGTTGTTATGGGTGAGGAGGAAGCGGTGGATAGACTGGCAGGAGTATCGGAAGGATGGATTGAAGATAAACTCGAGTTCAAGGAATGTCAGCTTGGGGTAGCAGGCCGATTCAGAGAGAGAATTAAAGAGCGAGGAGAAGTCAAGAGTAGACGAGAGGTTCAGGATATTCAGGTGTTGGAGGGTTGAGGGAAGGAAGCGGAAAAGGGGTATAAGTGGGAGAGAGGATTCTGTTATATGAAAGTGTAGCTCAACCATTATCAAACTGAACTTCGTCAAGGTCTCGAATGGTGTAGTGTGAGCCAAGCACTCCCCAAGCGCGGCGAAATGATCCATGTTTCCCCTCAGAAACAGCTCCTGCAGCGTCCTAGCAAAGGGAACCGCCGTGATCGTTCGAAAGAGCGTCGGAAGGCTTATGGGGGGTGAAAAGGTGGAACGATAGAACTCAATGGTCAGATTTTTTGTTCTCGTCGATACAAAGGGGTCGCTACTCAAATAATTATGTGTTATTCATTTCTGTGATCATAACTGCGGACATACGCCACCCTCTGAAGGATCCTCTCATACTTGTGATCATACGTGCCGATCAAGAGTTCTTTCCAATTGCGGTCCATCCAGCAGTTCAAGAAGAAGCTGTTGAGCGATTTGAGACGGAAGAGCTGAGTTGTGGGGATGAAGCAGGCTATCAGGACCCATATTTCAGTGGGCAAGGTAGTGAAGTTTGCCATCGTCGAAAGACCTTCCTTTACACCAACAAACAAAGCAAGTTCGGGCCGCAAGTAAGTTGTGGCCCCTATTATATCTGTATTGGGAGACCACTTGCGGTGTATGAAAAATCTCGAAGCAAGGAGGTCAGAAAATCAGTAAAAGGAGTTTTACATAATGTGCTGCCAGTGTTAGAACTTGATTGTAACATTGGAAATGAGGGAAATGCTATCTTCAAGCTTGGCATTGGTTGGCAAACGCCTCAGGATCTCGATCGACATGCGACCTGGCTCAAGTTCATCTGTTCGCATGGAAGACGAATCGGCACAATGCGCAACACCAACACAGGACCTGAGGAAGAAATAACGGTGAAGGAAAATGGAGAAAATTACAGACAGAAAATACTGAACAAGATTCGACTGATGATCTGAAATGCAGTCCATGAACGAAGTAGCCCTGAAGATATTGCTTCAGACCGTCTGAATGGCAAACCTAAATACTTATCTGTAGATCTTGGCTGGTCCTTTCCGACCGTTTCGCCTACCAAAATTCCTGTTTGGCGAAAGTAAGTCACGGTTGTAGTGTAAAAAAACAATTCCCACTTACAGCTTTGGCACAGTGCTGATCATAGTAGCAGCTGGGCATAAAGCCGAAATTTAAATGAATTGGAACAGTCCGCATGTACCACGCGGTCGCGAAAGAAGTCTGCTGTCGACTGTGGGGTCATCAGTCTAACATCGCATGGACTCACAGGAAATTAGTCTAAAAAGACTTGTACTGCCATACATTAGTACGCTATGTTGTTTATGAGTTTGTCGGGTACGGGCTCAAGGGATGATGGGGGTGGTGAGGCGAACAGGAAGGGCAAAGTCATTGTCGTTGGCTTGGATATGAAAGTCGATGTCCATCGTCCCCTTCTTTACGCCCTTAGAGAGATGGTACATCAACAATTCGATCGGAATTCAAAAGAAGCACATGCGAGGTAAACCGACGGGCAGGACGAGAGACAGGTGGATTACAATAGGTATTCTTCTGGAGAATAGGTCCCACGACGAAGATGGGCGATGTGCCAACCATGACGATCCCAGGCATGACCTAAGTAAGAGAAACAATAAACTTCCAGAATATAGTCAAGAAATTAAATACCCACCTCTTCCTTCAAAGCAGGGAGTCCTTGTGCGCATTATTTTCATAAAAGGCCGCAATCCCCGTGCATGCAGATCGAAGCGGAGGCAGCAATTGTCTTATGTGGCATCCCACGAGGGTGATTAGGTTGTGTAAAACACTTCGAATGAGAACGACTCATTAGCGGATAGTATTCGCCTGATGGATTGGTCAAGTAGGGGTTCAAGGAACGAGGAGATTAGAGAAAAGGCAGATGGAGTCATTGTTGTTGGTTTGGATGAGAGGAAAATGGACATTGATACCTAATTCCGTTCCTTCAATGGACCTCCGTCTGCTAGTGGATTGTGTTTTTCATCTTGATTTCTTGGTTGAGACTCAGAAGGCGTGTAGGGAATGTGTTCTTCGTTACTTAGTGGTGCTCAGATCACAATGCATTTACTATTTTGCTTGGAGCCGAAGCATAGTGGCGGAAACAGGGAAATTACTACAGAACCCGGCTAAGCGTCGTGCTTAACACTGACGCGTTTCTTCGCAACCGTATTCTCCCTAAAAGCGACAGGTCGGACACGTGTTGTTGAAAGAAACAAAACGCTCACCTGAAGCCGTTCTTGAACCTTCTCGAGACGTGTTTTAGATAACGCATCCTCCCTGTTCCAGTTGTCTTTCTGCGTTTAGCCTTTTGACCCCACTCGTATGACCTGATTTTTGCTGAAGGATAACCGCATGATGCGCAAGCTGCAACGGGACGAAGTGAGTTTATCAATCGATCTTGAACGACGACACCCCACTTTTGTGTTGGCGGTGAAAGGCGCGATTCCCACAGCGCCGACAAAGTGTGTGAGACTTTGTATGTCTCTTACTGTTTTATTAACAATAAAGATGAGAACTTGATGGTTTTTGCCCTGAACACCTACCCAAAGGACGAGGTACCTAAGAGTTTTAGATGAGCCTCATCGATGAAAAAACACGCGTAGTAGACACACCTTTCGTCTAGAATTTTGGAATAACAAAGCACGGTCAGCATTATTCGAGGTGAACGACGCAATAGCAAGGGCAGCATCATCCAACGAAAGTCAAAGCAATCCAGCCCCTGATTCACTCCAAAACCATAACCAATGACATATTCCGACCATATATATCATTAAAAACATTAGAGACTTACCATATCGTTGTATTCCTGACGATTCGTACGCTGAGGCGGTCGATGGAGGAGTCGATTTGGTTGAGTATGGGGACGTGAGAAGTAGCCGGAACTTTCCGTTGATAATTCGTTGTTTACCATTCACCAAACAACTTGTTGCAGACTTTCCATGAGCAAAATTTGGGAATGCCCGGATACTTGTGCCAGTCTTCGGGTTTGTGTCTTCAAGGCGCCAGCGACTGGCCATCCTACCCCACCCAACGTCTACGCCTGCTCCAACTTCTCCAGAGGCATTGGCGACCTTCTATTGTATATAACCCCCTCAGGACCTTTCCCTCGTATCACTGCTCATAGCTTACCCCAATACGATGGAACCGCCTCGCATCCTCTTTACGAGTGTCGCAGACCCCAACCACTGTACACTTAATCCATCTATCAAATCAAATCATTGGGGCCCATTCTGCCTCATATCCCTTATGTCGAGCTGCCATGGGTTCTCCCATAAACCTGATTGTAGCCTCAATTTCCCTCTTCGAGATTCCTCTATATCCAGGATGAGTGCTTGGTGACAAGGGCATGCGGACAAATCACTGCATGACCCCGGTACAAAAGCGCTTTGCGGAAATCGACTTTATCTTTGATCGAAACTCCTGTTTCCCGTATCCCTAGGCAAGAAACTTTCGCGGCTGACAGCGTTGAATCCCTCCGGAAACTCACCAATTCCGACTCTTGGTAAGTTTGTCACCTTGCTGAATCGTTCCATGGCACCTGGTATTGTCATTAGCACCAATTTTCTTTAATTATTTTGAGAACTCTGACCGATCGCGTGGGGCGGCGTGTAGGTCATTCTCAATCTCAGTTGGTAGGCATTTAAGGCAAAATATCGACGCTGCTTTGCCCCAGCTCATCTTCATTTGATCTGCCTGCATGAGGAACAACAGGGTCGAAACAATACACCTTCCTTTAATACCGCCACCCCGAGTTCCTCCCTATACTTTATCCCCACCGCTGGGCTCAAAACTTTTCTCAGGGAGTGCGGAGTGGCATTTTTCTGACACTGTCGATGAGCCCGGGACACATTCTGTGTTTGCGGAGGATTGTTAAAATAAGAATAATAAAAAGGCATTTCGTCGAGCATAATACTTTTTTTTTAGTCGGACAGGCGAATATCCACAGTTGGTTGTAGTGACTAGGGGTGTCAATGGCAGGCGGCCGTTGGCTAAAGACGCATTCGAACCACTGCAAGGGAAGAAGTTGAAGAACTCGAGTAACGGTGAACGTATTTCTTGAGCCCGTTTTTTAAAATTAAAAATTACTGTACACCACGGCCCTGTCATGTCCATGACTAACATAAGTAACAGGAGTGGGCGCTGGACGATGGGATCAGCTAATCAGAACAACAGAGATTGGGCTTGGGACCAACTACTGGATTTGGACTTGCCACATCAGCAATCAAAAACGCTTCACATCTATCCATGGACGTCGACTCAGAGACCGTGCCCCTCAGACCATGCAAAACATGCTGCGTCGGTGTCCTTTCTGCATACGACCCTGTCCGCTTCAAAAACTGTGCCCGTTGCCGTGCACAAAACAGGACCCCAACCTCACGGGAAGCAAAGCAAAAGAGCGCTAATTACGAAGTGAATGCAAAGCAGGCAGCTGCGAGAAAGGCATTTGGGAACTTCGGACGAAGAAAAGGTGGCAGCTCGGAGGACCGCGAGAAGATTTCGAAGTGTAGTCCTCGAGTTGAAGTGTTCCCATCTACAAGCGACATGTATGACGCGCTGACTGCAAAGGTCCTGGGCTCTTATTTCAGCAGCCATAATCTATTGGAGTTTCACGGCACTGTCTACAACGTCAATACCATTGAAAATGTCAATGAAGACCGGGTGTCGATGATCACTATAGAGCTTGCCGACTGTGCACATCTGCAATTTGATGAGAGTGTTTTTTCTTTTTTCCTTTTACATAATGGTAGAAATTTATGCCCCTTCCAGGGAGTGCATATTGGACACTGAAACCTGCGATTCCTCGTATTCCACAATCTATCCATGCAGATGCCAAGGGCTATTAAAAGTTTGTCATGGGAAGGTAAAGGTGACGGCACAGACTGAGTTTTCTCCTGATGGCGATGCCCGCCAGCAGACGACCGTGACAGTTCGCGTGTATCACCCTTAGAGATCTGCGTTTCCATCATGTTAAAGTCGCTTTATGGCTTAATACCTTCTACTATATTATAATGGACATTTTACTCATTTCACACTGTATTGTGACCATTCCTTTGTGCATTTGAGGTTTTATCCATGTATTATTCGAGAGACGATTATTCCGTGGCTGAAATTCAATATGCTCCCCCATAATAACGCCAGGAGGATGGGTTGAACGCTATTTATGGAGATGTCATGACCTAAACGTAAGATTCGATAGAAAGTTACATTTTGTATTAAAAAATTCAAGATTATGCTATCTTTGGCTGGTCTAACAATCAGATTATGTAAATATTTTTACAGAATTGGGACGGAAAGGGCAACTTTTCATATCTAATCGTTTCCAAAAATAGTTTGATACAAATCTAAATAGATTTTTGGCCTTTAAACAGACGCAATTTTCACTGGGAAGCTTCACTTTCGGGGTGTCTCCATGCTTCGAAATATGGGTCCCAATATTCACGACGTGCAGCAGCGGCTTTACTCTCAGCTTCAAGTGACCAATAGTCTCAGACCCAGTGCAAGTCTATGTGAAAATAATTTGGGATCATATATTTTGGCGAGGAATGTTGTCGAGAGTGCGCGGTAGGATTGTCTCTTTCATTCTCCCAAAGCTCTACTAGGATAACTTGGGACATGGTAAACTGCGTAAATGCCCGTATGTTCTTCCATTCTGCGAGATCCTTATCGCTATCTATAATCGTAACACCTGCACCACTGCAGCCGACGCCTCTGAACAAGGGGAGACGCGTAAGTGGACGGTTTTTCGAACGAGTGACAATTCCTGTGACAACTCACTCGTAGACTGAAACGAAATATCTCCAGGTGTCGAGGACGCGGATGCTCTCAATGTTCGATGCCACACCTTCCTCGAAGTTGACACAGCCGCTGTCGCATAACGATACTGTGAGCGGCTCCGTCGCAAGGTAGTGGATGTGAAACTGAAGGAATATCCGACTTCGTTCTCCGCTGGCGAGATGCAGATAATTCTATGCCCAAGTTTGTCAGGAAAGTCAAGGGTACAAATCTTCAACACCAGGTTTCATATATCATACTTCAAGTTGAGGCTGTTGCAGTAGCGCTTAAGTTTCTTTTCATATTCCTCGGCTTTTGAGTATGCATTGCTAGCCGATAATTCATAATTGTTACAGAATTCGATGAGGGTTCTCTTCGTAGAATTCTCGTTGAAATGGCGCTCTGTAAGAATTGTCAGCCTCATTACCTGTGAGACGATGAGCTACGTACGCGGAAATTATCTCAGGGAGAGACCAAAGGGAGAGACAACATAGTTCAACGCCAATGTACTTATTCTGCCACTTTAGACGTTCTGAGCGAGGGGAAGGGGTATGAAGCACGAAGATATCGTGGTCAAAGTATTCTGGAGTTAGAATCCTCAGTGTCAGAGTCAAATCTAGCAGAGCCCAGTGTGTTCCTCTTTCATGCGACGATCCAAGGCTGCAGAGTCTAAAGGGATCACTACAACTTCCTTCTCCGTAAACAAGAGTGTTCGGGGTTTACTGATTTGGTACAGGCGTAAGATGAGCAAAATCTGGGGTCAGGCGAATTTACCTTGTATTTATCAGCTAGATACACCAATTCCGGAATGCCCCATAA
>Ga0307517_10008353_pt1 | contig 14858 bp, 16 predicted proteins | sample 23_EM_MG_FD_194515 | JGI IMG/M metagenome (GOLD analysis project Ga0307517, IMG submission 194515) | Populus trichocarpa ectomycorrhiza microbial communities from riparian zone in the Pacific Northwest, United States - 23_EM | ecosystem: Host-associated > Plants > Roots > Unclassified | place... | reverse complement strand
CGTTGCCTTCGGCGCGTGCCAGGTAGATCGGGGTGTGGTTCACGCCGGCCCCCGCGTAGGCGGCATCGCGCGCGCTGCGATAGGCGAGCGGCGCCCGGCCGAGAAGATCCCAGTCGGACGACGAATGCGAGGCGTCGCCGAACAGTGCCGCCAGAAAGTGCACCCCTTCGTAAGTCGATTGGCCGAAGGTGCTGAGGGTCGGCGCGCGCTCGCCGAAGTGGCCGCGGTAACGCTCCTTGAAGGCCAGGTTGGCGTCGGTGTCCAGCGTGGCGAAGTAGCCGCTGGAGACGTAGAGGTCATCCGCGTTGTCGGGGCCGATGCCGAGCAACTCGTTCTCGCCGAAACCGCAGGTCAGGCGCAGCGCGGAACGCGCCAGGCCTTCGCGGCCGAAGGCGCGGTTGAAGTCGACCGCGTCCTGCCCGACCAGCGACAGCAGCACGGCATCGGCCCGGCTGCGCCGCAACTGGTCGAGCACCTCGGTGTAGTCGGAGGTGCCCACGGGCACATAAGCTTCGCCGACCAGCGAGGCGCCGGACTCGGCGATGTATTGCCGTGCCATGCGGTGCGATACATGCGGCCAGACGTAGTCGTTGCCGACCGCGAACCAGCGCTTGGGGCGCTTCTGCGCACCCAGCCAGCGGATCGCCGGCCACAGCTGGCGCGCCGCGGTCTCGCCGATCGCGAACACGCCGGGCGTGGTTTCGCCGCCTTCATAGAGCGGCGTGTAGACGAACGGGATCTGCCCGCCGACCGCGCGCAGGATGCGCTGCCGGACCGCGCTGGTGTGCATGCCGATCAGCACGTCCACGTCGCCTGAGTCCACCAGCTCGATCAGTGTGGCTTCGATGTCCGGCGCGTCGTCGGCGGCGTTGACGGTGAGCAGCCGACAGGCCCGCCCCGCGATCCCGGAACCGCGGTTCAGTTCGGCCACCGCGAGCCGCGCGCACGACAGCGCCGACGGACCCCAGATGCCGCCCGAGCCCCCCAGCGGCACGCACAGCGCGATGTTCAGCTCGCACTGCGCACCGAGGCGGCGTTGCTGCCTGCCCGCCGGCAGGCGCGGGTGGGGCAGATGCGGCAGCCGGCGACCCGGCGGAGAACCGAGCGCTGCGCGAGAGGCCATTTCAGACGTTGACAACATGGGAAGCTCCCGGCTGTGCACCAAGTCGGTGTTGAGTGAACTGGCTTTGCGCAGATCGCACCATATTACTTTCCTGGGAAAGATATTCTGCGTAGACTCCGCATGCGAGCACCCGACATTGCATCTACCATGCCCGACAACGACATCTCCCAATACTTGGCCTATCTGCTCGCCTCGGCGAACCGGCGCATGCGCATCGGCCTTGCCCAATCCATTGCTGCCGAAGAGGTCACCGAGGAGCACTGGCGCATTCTTCAAGTGTTGTCCGACGAGCAGGGCCGCTCGATGGGTGACCTGGCGGAGCAGGTGCTTTTGAACCACCCCGCGCTGACCAAGAACATCGACAAGCTGGTCAGCCGCGGCCTGGTGCAGCGCGCCGCCGACGCCGATGACAACCGCAAGGTCCTGGTTTACGTCAGCGACCTGGGGCTGGAAACGGTGGCACGTCTGAAGAAGAGCGTGGATGCGCACCATGGCGCGATCGAGGAGGCGCTCGGCACGCGCAAGACGAGTCAGCTCAAGCGCTTGCTCGAGAGCTTCATCGAGGAGTCGGAGGCGCGGTAGCGTTGCATGTCGTGCAGTTCCCAGGTCGGGGCAACCGCCTGGCCTGTGGCAGCGAGGTCCAGCTTTTGACGAGGCGCCAGCGCGTCGCTCGGTCGGTCGTTCACCGCCTCTCCAGGAACATCGGCACCACATAGACTCGGGCGACGGAAGTCGCGGAGAGCACACCATGAAACGCCTGATCCACTTGCTGGTGATCGATCCGCAAAACGACTTCTGCGATCTGCCGCTGGACTACCTGCCGGCCGATCCGATCACCGGAGAGAGACCAGCCCCCGCCTTGCCGGTGGCCGGAGCCCACCGGGACATGCAGCGCCTGGCCGACCTGATCCGTGCGGCAGCTCCCGGCATCACCGAGCTGACGGTCACCCTGGATTCGCACCACCGGCTCGACATCGCCCACCCCACCTTCTGGCGCACAGGGGAGGGCGGCACGGTCGCGCCCTTCACGCCCATCACGGCGGCGCAAGTCCGCGAAGGTCGCTATCTGCCGCGGGACGCCGCGTCGTTGCCGCGGGCACTGGCCTACCTGGACGAACTCGAATTGCGCGGCCGGTACACGTTGATGGTGTGGCCCGTGCACTGCGAGATCGGCACCTGGGGTCACGACGTGCATGCCGACCTGCGCGCCGCCTGCGACGAATGGGAGGCGCGACGCCACACCATCGTCGACGTGGTGAGCAAGGGATCGAACCCGTGGACCGAGCACTACAGCGCGGTTCGCGCAGAGGTCCCCGATGACGCGGACCCGGACACGCAGCTCAACGAACGACTCATTGATGCGCTGGACCGCGCGGATCTCATCGTCATTGCCGGCGAGGCGAGCAGCCATTGCGTCCGGGCCACGACCGAGGATGTGGTCGCCAACCTGACGGGCCGCCTCGATCGCGTCGTGCTTCTGACCGACTGCATGAGCCCGGTCGCCGGGTTCGAGGCCGAGCACGCGGCATTCATGGCAGATATGCGCGACCGCGGGGTGCGGCTCGCGACCGGCACCGAGGTGTTGCCACTGCTGCGCGACAACGCCATCAGCGACTGATCATCCTGGCGAGACCGTCTTCAACGTGAGGCCCACGTTGCGGGCAGGAAGCGCCCCGCCGCATCTTCAGCAATTCGATCAACTCCCGCTGCATGAACTCATGGTTGTCGGGAATGTCCAGGCACGCCACCCGTTTCCCCGCGAGTTCCTTCCTGAACCGCTTCGAGACCTTGGTTCGATGTAGCCGCTCCATCACGACGATGACCTCCGCCCATTCGACGAGTTCTGCCGTGAGCGGGTTCTCGGCGTCGTGGTTCGTGCCGGCCGACGTGCATTCGACGCCTGGGTGGTCGGCGAACACCTGCTCCGCAGTCGGACTGCGAAGCTTGTTCTGACTGCAGACGAACAGCACACGCAACATCGTCGAACTTCGGAATGGTGGAAGCTTGGCGGAAGGCGTTGTCATCGACGTGGAGATGGGGAGAAGCCTGAGATTCTCGCCGTCGGTGACAACAAGAGGCGGCGTAACGACCCATGGGTCCACCCTTCACGCTTGCGGCTTGAAAGCCAGCCGAGACCAGGTGATTCCCGCTTCGCGATTGACCGCTTGAGTCGACGAGCCGTGCACGCTGAGGATCGCCTCCATCCCGCAGCCGTGCGCCAGAGCGATCGTCTCCTCGGCAGACACCTCGAACATGATCCTGCCTTGCGGAACGGGGTCATGGCGAAGCGTGATGGTCAGCAATCCGTCGGGACGAACAAGCGAGGCCAGCCTCGGCATGGCCAGACGTCGCTCTGCCTCGTCGAGGTGCATCCAGACGGCGGTCAGCATGACGAGATCGAACTCGTGCACACGGGCGATGATGTGGTCGAGTCCGGGGAGACTGTCGTCGACCCACTCGATCGATGGCGAAGGATGGAGCGCCAGGCCGCGGCGACGCAGTTCGTCGGTAGGTTCGACCGCGACCACTTCATAGCCCCGCTGTGCCAGCCACGCCGCGTCTGCACCGGTTCCCGCACCGATGTCGAGTGCCCGTGCCGGTGTCGGCGGGAGCAGATGGAGCAGCGCCTCGTGCTTGTGTTCAAAGGACAGCGCCTCGTAGCGCTTTGCGAGCTCGTCGGTCTGCTCCGCATAGCCTTGCGTACCTCGAATCACCACAGCCCATCCCCTGCGGTTGAGTTTTAGCGTGCCGGCATCCGGCAACAGCGATGGATCGGCGAAGGGCGTGGGTGGCGCTTCACGCAGCTGCCAGCATCGTTCCCCGGCAGACCGGCGCGCCACACGCGCAGTCGAACACGCTCCTGTCCTCGGTTTCATCCACCTCAAGGCTGTAGTCCAGGAACAGCTCTTCGCCGGCACGTATCTCACGCAGCGCATAGAACGCCACGACCAGTTTTCCACCTGCCAAGGGCTCCTCGTAGGCTACGCAGTTCGGAGAACAGGAGTGGTTGATGTGCCGCGAGGCATTGCCGCCGTCGGACGCATCGATGACCGTTCCATCCGTCAGCCCGAAGACATAGGTGAGTTGGCTGTTCCAGTCGCGGCGACCCGCCTGCCACGCGGTATAGCGACGGCCCTCGTAAATGCCGAGCCGTTGGCCTTCCTGCAAATCCTGCGCTGCGAAGGCACCGTGGCCGTGGACACCGCTCTGACGGACGTCGATCATGAAGGAGGAAGTGCTCGAATGATTGGGAAATGAACCGGGGCCTCGAAAGGCCCCGGCGAGATCAGGTGCACGCAGGACGCGGCTCGCGCCGCCCGGGTCACTGGCAGGCTTCGCATACCTCGTCCGCGCCCGAGCCATCCTTGCGCATGGGGCAGACGGGCAGGGGTTCGTCCGAGTCGAAGTCCAGTTCGAACGCCGGGGCTTCTGGAGCGCCGGAGCTGCCTTCGCGCGCGGTGGTGTTGCTTTGAGTCATGGTCTGTCTTGGTGTTGGACTGGTATCGCAGCAATTGTGCCAGCCGCTCTCATTTCTCTCCTTCTGGCGCCGAGCAACGCGAGGGCCTGAACAGTCAGGATCACGTTGTGGCACGCGGCGATACGAGGATGGCCGGACCGTTCGAGATCCGAGAAGCTGTCGGCCTTCGACACCCGATAATCCGCGCGCGGCCGCCACCCAAGCTCAAGGCGAAGCCTTCTTGCAAGCAGTACCTGAAGAAGTGTCTTCGCACCGCGGGGTACCCCCGCGGTTCTTGTCTTGTTGGATTCATCCGTGGCGTGAGCCCCTTGGCGATCCTCGCCAGACAGCTCACGCATCACCCGCAGGTTGGGTGGCGTGCCGCACCTCGAGAACCCGATGCCGACCCTCCGAAGACTCACCGCGCTGGCGGTGGCACGTGCGATGCTCGCTGGACCGCCCAAGGTCGCCGGACTGGTGGCGCGCATGCGTGCGTGTCTGGGCGCTGATGCGGGTTGGCACACCGCTCTAGCAGAGCGATGCGTTCGTTTGCCCGGCGAGCACTGGCGGCGCCTGACGACACGCACGCTGGCCACGCTGATCGAACGCGACACCGGCTATGGGCACGCGTGGCTCGCGGACCAAAAGCCCAACGTGCGCCGCCACATCCTTCGCGAGCGCACCGGCATGCAGCCACTGCCGCTCGGCCTCGACCACTGCCAGGTGCCTTACTGGCCGCACACCGCCGCGCTCGGGGAGTGGCTCGGCGTGTCGGATGCCGGCATGTGGCGGCTGACCCGACCTTCGGCCTGGCAGCGCCGAGCCCACCTCGGCGAACAGCACTACCGCTACCAGCTGCTGGCGAAGCGCAGCGGGGGCTGGCGCCTGCTTGAAGTGCCGCACCCGTACCTGAAGCCTTTGCAGCGGCGCCTGCTCGACGACCTGCTCGACCGCATCCCGCCGCACGAGGCCGCGTGCGGCTACACACGCGAACGGTCCGTCCTGGACCACGCCCGCGCACATGTCGGCCGGGCGGTGGTGCTGAAGTTCGACCTTCAGGACTTCTTCACGTCGGTGCGCGCGTCCCGGGTTCACGCGCTGTTCGCGACCCTGGGCTATTCGGAGACCGTCGCGCGCGAGCTCGCTGCCTTGTGCACCACGGCTACGCCCGAGCCGGTGCTGCGGCGCATGCATGAAGATGGCCAGCTGACCTGGACACAGCTGCAACGTCTGCGCGACCCGCACCTGCCGCAAGGTGCACCTACGTCGGCGGCGCTGGCCAACCTGTGTGCGTTCCGGCTGGACCTGCGAATGGATGGACTTGCGCATGTACTCGGCGCAAGGTACACGCGCTACGCCGACGACATCGTGCTGTCGGGTGGAACGCACTTGCGCGATACCCTGCCGCGCATCGAAGCCTGGGTGGGCCGCATCGCGCTGGAGGAAGGTTTCGCGCTCAACCACCGCAAGACACGGTGCCTCACAACGGGACGACGCCAGGCCGTGTGCAACATCGTCGTGAACCGCCGCGCGAACCTGCCGCGCGACGAGTTCGATCGACTAAAGGCCATCCTGCATCAATGCGTGACGCAAGGCCCCGACATACAGAACCGCGAGGGCAGACCGCATTGGCGCGAGTATCTGCAAGGCCGCGTCGCCTGGGCGACGCAACTCAATCCAGCAAAGGCGCAACGCCTGAAGCGACTGCTCGACCAGATCGACTGGAACCGCTGAAGGAGCTGCTGGCAGCACAAGGGTCGTCTGCGAGGACACGGAGACGGCCCATCGCTGTCTGGGGCTCAATCCAAAGATCTGCCGGCGAGTTGATGGGCGCTCACTTGGCCACGACAGGGCTAGGCGTCCTACTCCCCAATCTCTTCACCCTCCGCTTCTCGGCGCAAGCTCCACCTGATCTTGGCGATCGTGCACAACCAGCCCGTGCACCGCAGCCACCGCGCGCGCAAAGGCGACGTTGTCGCCCGTCCGAAACAGCCCGCTGATACGCAGCCTATTGAATGACTCGTCGCTGACCAGAACGATACGCTGCCGGCTGTACCGGTTCATTTCGGCCACGGCGTCGGACAGCGGTACGTCATCGAAGACTGCCTCATTGCGACGCCATGCCATCAGTTGATCGACGTGCGGCCGGTCCATCTGCATGGTCACGTGTTGCGATCCCTTGGTGGCCTTGCCGCCTGATGTCGCGGTTTTCATCCTGATCGAGTGTGGTGTAGACCGACCCGGTCTGGGAGATGAACTGGTGGAGCTTGAACGGCAAGATGGTGTAGCGCTTGCCGCTGGCTTGGAGACCCAAATTGATCTGACTGATCCACTTCAGCAGTCCATCCAACGCCACCGCCGCCGCAGACTGTTCCACAGATGCATCTGTCGCGAGTAGCTGGGCTACTTCAGAAGGTGGTAGCGGCTGACCTCGAAGAAGATGTCCGGCCGATATTCGAAGTGCGACCTGGTTCTCGAGCCACTTGCCAAGGGGGTTCGCTTTGAGAGATTCCAGACTGGCAGAAGGCGTGATACCAGCTTCGATGGCGGACCGTAGCTCAGTCGCGTGCGGTACGGCGTCGCCGTCTGCCAACGATCGGGCGAGTGACTCTGAAACCACTTGGTCGACTAAGAAGTTCCGGCCGAAGAGTACCGTGGCGACGGCGGCGATTTGGACCTTCTGTAGTTCCGGGTCGTCTCCTGAGGCCATGGTGGCGGAGGTGCCGATGCACACCAGCTTTTTCGCGCACTGAGCTTGGATGCGTCGGATGAGGAGCGCCACGTCTGCGCCCTGCCGGCCCCGGTACGTGTGCAGTTCGTCGAACACCAGGTACTTGAGATGCGCATAGACGCTGTCTCGGATGCGGCGTTCGGCTGTTCGCGTCAGCAGCAACTCCAGCATCATGTAGTTCGTCAGAAGCACATTCGGTGGGTTCTCACGCATCCGCTCGCGCACCTCCTCCTTTTCCTGGCCTGTGTATTGACCAAAGGAAATCGGGAATGACTTGCCGGTCGCCTTCTCGTAGTTTTCTTGGTAGCGCTTGAACTCCTCGAACTGAGAGTTGATTAGCGCGTTCATCGGGTACACGATGACCGCGCGGATACCGCCTTCTGACGGGCGGCTGAGCAGGTCGTGGAAGATCGTGCCGATGTAGGTGAGCGACTTGCCGGAGCCCGTGCCCGAGGTCACGATGAAGTCGCGATCACTGGTGCCAAGCTTTATGGCGTCGACCTGATGCTTGTAGAGAGAGTAGCCCTTGAGGATGTCGCGAATGGCCGGATGAAGAACGCCTTTGGCGGCGACTTCATCGACGGTTCCCGCCGATTCATAGGCCGGGTTGAACTGAAGCAGCGGCTCCGGCCACAAGCGGCCCTCGGCAAGCTTGCTCTCGACGGTTGATCGAATCGCCGGGTCAGCGATGTTTAAGAAGCTTTGGATGTAGGTGGCGTAATCTTCAACAACCTGTTTGTGCGTCAGCAGAACGTCCATCTTCTTTTGTCTCCCGTACCCAGGCAGTGTAATTCTTAGGCCGACAGGGTTTGCCCTCAAAAGTCCGGCTCTCGCTCCCTCAACCTGATGAGGCTCTTGTGATCTCAGCAAAGGGTGCGTGCGTCGTCGTACCGCCTGGCAGCCATTTGCCGGCGCGCAGCCTATCCTGCACTAGCCTACTCATTCAGTCATTGCTCTGAATCGAGGCACCCAAGCCGATGATTTCGAGCCGCGAATCATCGAATTGCCGACGGTCGAGTTCATGGCACTGCTCGCAAGGCGCCGCAAAGCCGACGCACTGTGTCGCGAAGCCGCCCGCGAGGCGGCGCAGACCCGGCGCGGACGACGCGCACGCGACCGACAGACGACGCAGCCTGTCGTGCATGCACCCCGAACCCGACGCTGAGGCGATGAAAAAGCGCTGAAATTCATCGCGGGAGGTCGCACCACATCGACCTAGATTTGGTTGTGTCGCCATCACAACCAAACCGCGAGCCCCCGTGGAACTGCAACCCAAGCGTCAACCCGGTCGCGCCGACCGCAAGGCGGCAGCGTATGCCGCGGAGATCGTGCGGCTGCGCAGCGCGGGCTACACCTACGAGGCGATCCGCGAAGCGATGGCCGAAGTCGGCATCGAGCTGAGCACGAGCGCGCTGCGGCGCGAAGTGCGCCGGCATCACAGCAGGCCAAACGCCGGCCCGTCCGCATCGCAATCAATGGCTCGCCGCGCGGAATCGAACGCGATGAGCACCCCGCCGTCATGGTCCTCGCCGCCGGCGCCATCGCATGCAACGCCGAACGGCTCCCGCGGCCACGATATCGCCGAGTCCTTCTTCAACGCCAATCCCAGCAACCCGCTGGTCCGTACCAAGGAGATCCCATGAAACTCGCCGTCATCAACTTCTCTGGCAACGTCGGCAAGAGCACGGTGGCCCGCCACCTGCTCGCCCCGCGCATCCCCGGCTGCGAGTTCGTCGCGGTCGAGAGCATCAACGCCGATGACGGCAACCCCATGACGATCCGGGGACGGCAGTTCGGACAGCTGCAGGAATACCTGCAAACGGTCACTGACCTGGTCGTCGACGTCGGCGCGAGCAACGTCGAAGACCTGCTCGCGATGATGCGCCGCTACAGCGGCAGCCACGCAGACTTCGACGGATTCGTCGTGCCGACCGTGCCGGCCCGCAAGCAGCAACAGGACACGGCCGCGACGCTGGCCGAGCTGGCGCGCATCGGCGTGCCGGCGCAGCGCGTGCGGCTGGTCTTCAACCAGGTCGAGGACGACAGTCCGATCGAGGCGGTCTTCGAGACACTGCTGGCCTACTGTGCAGTCTCGGCTCACTCGCAGCCGCGCATGGCCGCCTGCCTGCGATACAACGAGGTCTACGCGCGCGTTCGCGGCACCGATCGGTCGCTCGTAGAACTCGCCGCGGACACCACCGACTACAAGGCCGAGATCGCCAAGGCGAAAGCGATGTCCGACAAGATGGCGCTGGCGCAGCTGCTGGCGACCCAGCGTCTCGCCCGGGGCGTCATCCCCGAACTCGACGCGTGCTTCGCGGCCCTGGACCTGCGTAGCCTGGCGCATCAGCCGGGCAGGGCAGCGATGCCCATGGCATGACGTCTCCGACCACGGCGCGAGAGGCGCTGATCGTCGAGGCCCTGGGTGAGGCCGCAACGCTGATTCGGCAGGTCGAGGCGTTGGCGTCGATGCTGGACGAGTCGCGCCAGGCGCTTCTAGATGCTCACGGTGGCCTGGCCGGTCAGTTGACCGCGTTCGAAGCCCAGGTCGCGGCCCTGACAGAGAGGGCAAAGGTCCAGGCGGTGAAGCACATCCTGGTGCGCACCGACGAGGCCGCGCGAAGGTCGATAGAGCTGCAAGCGCGGGCGATGGCCGATGCAGCGCGGGTCGGGATGTAGCTGTAGCGCTCGGAACGGCTGGCGTGCTTGCCCTGCGCGAAGATCGACGGCGCGGCCTGCCGCATCTGATCCTCGGCGAGCGGTGTCTCGCTGCGGATGACGAAGGTGTTGCGCGCGAATCGCGTGGCAAGGCTGGGGGAGATGTGCGATGAATACATGTCGACTCCAATCGATTGGTATTTGGAAGGAAGGCGAGCCGGCGCATGCGTCCTGCCCGCCGGTGTTCGGTTCACTGCTGCCTAGGCCTCGCGGCCCTGACCGGCGCCGTGTCCGGTGCGACCGCGCGGTGCGCCCTGCGCCGGCTGCTTGGCAGTGGCCGGCATGTCGTCCCGCGCCCCGTCCTGCCGCTCGCGTCGCGCGTCGGCATCCGCCTTGCTGTCGAGGTAGTCGAGTTCCTCGCAGGTGAACTGGAAGGCGTAGACGGTGCTGCCGTCCTTGTCGTAGATGTTGTTCCGCAGGCGCCCGATCACGTTGACGCGCGAGCCCTTGCCCAAGTAGGCCGCCGCGTTCTCGGCCTGCAGGCCCCACAGCGTCCACTGGATCGCCGTCGCCTCCTCGGCCCGGTCCTCGTCCGACCCGCGGCGCGTGTTGCTGATGATGGTCACGGTGCCCTTGGCGACCTCGCCGTCGCGTCCCTTGACGTACTCGATCCTCACCACGGAAGCCAGGCGTGCATTGCGTTGCTCCACTCGTACGAAAGCCATGATGTGCTCCAGACAGAACGACCAGCCGGACACCGTTGTGGTGTTCCTCTCAACTGATCCTTCTGCTCGGACTTCCTCGCTCCGCCCGGGGGCGGCGGGGGTGGGCGAGAGCCTCTTCCTTCACGGGAAGAGGTTGGAGATGGGTGGTGTGGGTATTTGGGGTTCGCAGCCGAGGCGATGAGCCAGTCTCCCGGCCCACCGCATCGAAGATCCCCCCACAAGTCCCCCTCGCCAAAGACGGGGGCGCAGCTGGAGGGAGCGCGGTGGGTCGCACTGGCGCTGAAGGCTGCAAGGGAATGAAGAGGGCCCGAAGCAACGGCGAACGATGTGCCAGGTCCCCTGGCGCAACGGATGCGCGCAGGCGCCCGCCCTCTTGCTTGAGAGTCGGCGTCTCCGCGGAACGCGTGACACCAAGTGGGCCGAAGGCCGAGCGACTGGCGCGCGGGCCGAGCCGGCTCGATCGCTACGAGGCCTCGAGCGGCCCGGCATCGGGCATGGCGGGTGCCCGGGGTGGCGATCTGGCGGTGGGGCCGCGACCCAAGCGAAGCGCCGTGAGCAGCGCCACTGTCAGTTCGCCAAGCGCGCTCGTTCATGCAACGCATGAAGGGAAGACTGCGCGCGATCCCCGGGTACGGGAACGGGCCGCTTGTCCACCGGGTCCAGGCGAGCTCAGCGACCGATGTCGCGACCGTGGTCCTGCATCTGGCGCTGCGGCAAAACGTTCGCAGGGGCCTGGCACCGCGCTGCGGCAGGCTCGCCTTCGCCGAGAGTCGTCGGCGGCGGCGATCGTCTCTGCACGCGCCTCACTGAGGCATGTGGCCGGAGCAAGGCGAGGAGGGCGCCTCCTCGATTCGAGGCAGCACGCGTCGGGAAAGTGAACCTGCGAGAGCAGGCGGCCGTCGTGAGGGAGTGGATCTGGCTTCCTGGCTTCGAGGGCTCTGTCGCAAAGCCGCAAATCCGGACCGCCTACCCGTTCACCTGCTGTCGCCGCCAGCGCACCGGGGGTGCGATGGCACTTGGCGGCAGCGCTGCTTCGACGGCCCGGCCGATTGCGAGCAGCCGGGCGTCCGAACCTGCAGGGCCGTCGAGCTCAAGCCCGACCGGCAAGTCATCGCCGGTGGTTCCAGCCGGCAGGCTCAGGCTCGGCAGGCCGGCCATGCCGGCGGGGCCGCTGTTGCGGATGTAGGTGCCGAAGGTCGAGACCGGCTCGCCGCACAGAATCACCGTGTCGTCTTGGCCTATGGGCGTGGCGGCCAGCGGGGTGGTGGGGAAGACGAGCGCCGCGAGGTCGTGCCGGACAAAGCATGCGCTGTATGCCGCCTGCATGCGTGGGCGCAGAACGTCGTGTGCGTGCGCATAGGCTTGCTCGGTGATGCGGTGTCGGCCGAACAGGTTTTCGAACAGCGGGCGCACGTCAGGGCTCACCACGGCGGCGGTGAGCGCCTTCGCGTCGAACGGGCGGCCGTGACGCTCGAAGTAGGCGGCCAGCGCCGGCAGGATTTCGAACAGGGAGATCGACATCGCGCCCTGCGCGAACAACCCGCCCACCCCGGTTGGTTCGCAGGGGACCAGCACCGCGCCGGCGTCGCTCAGGCGCCCCAGCGCCTCGCGGCAGACGGCGGCAACCGCCGGGTCCAGCCACTCCCAGAAATAGGCTTCGGGTACGCCCAGGCGCAGCCCGCGCAGCGACGCGGTCGGTCCGCGCACCGGCCCGCCGGTGACGGCGCCGTCGAGCAGCCAGCAGTCGGCCACGCTGCGCGCCATCGCGCCGGCGGTGTCGAAGGTCGGCGAGATCGGCACCAGGCCATCGCCCGGCCAACGTCCGGTGGTGGGCCGGAAGCCGACCAGCCCGCACAAGGCAGCTGGGACGCGCACCGAGCCTCCGGTGTCCGTGCCGATCGCGGCCGGCGCGGCGCCGGTCGCGAGCACGACCGCGTTGCCGCCGCTCGAGCCGCCGGCGATGCGAGACGGGTCGTGCGGGTTGCGGGCCGGCCCGTAGGCGTGGTTGTTGCCGGTCACGCCCTGCGACCACTCGTGCAGGTTGCTCTTGCCGAGCACCAAGGCACCCGCCGCGAGCAGGCGTTGCGTGACGCCGGCATGCAGGCGCGGCACATGGTCGGCCATCCATGGACTGCCGGCGGTGGTCGGCAGTCCGGCGACGTCGATGTTGTCCTTGAACACGAGCGGCACGCCGAACAGCGGCTGACTGCCGGGCGCCGGACGCGGTCCGTCGTCCAGTGCGGCAGCGGCGCGACGCAGGGCGGGAGCATCGTGATGCAGCAGGCCGCCCAGGTGGGTGGTTTCGGCGACCCGTGCGATCAGGGCCTCGGCGTAGTCGGCGCAGCGCAGCGTGCCGGCGGCCAGCTGCTGTGCGGCCTGATGGGCCTGAAGGTCCGGCAGTGCATTCATTTGGGTCGTCGGCGATTGCAGTTGGGGCAGAGGCGACACCTGGCGTGCAGGTTTCGGACCACCGACTCCCGGGGTACGCTGGAAAGACAAATGTGGCATGGATACTGCTTTCTACGGATTACATATCCACTGGAGTCATCGATGCACAAAGCGAACCGTCGTCACTTCTCTGGCCTGCTGCTGGGCGCGGCCATGTTGTCGGCGCTGCCGGCGGTCGCGGCCGACAAGGTGTCGCTGCGCCTGAAGTGGGTGGCGCAGGCCCAGTTCGCCGGCTATTACGTGGCCAAGGCCAAGGGCTTCTACGACCAGGCGGGGCTGGACCTGACGATCAACCCCGGCGGACCGAACCTGAACGTCGAGACGCTGGTCGCGTCGGGCAACGACACCTTCGGGGTGGCCGGTGGCACCGAGGGCGTATTGCTCGCCCGCGAGAAGGGCCTGCCGCTCGTGTGCATCGGCGTCGCGGTGCAGAAGACACCCTTCACCTACGTCGCCTACAAGGATTCGGGCATCAAGACGGTCAAGGACTTCAAGGGCAAGAAGGTCGCGACCTGGTTCACCGGCACGCAGTACACGCTGTACGCGATGCTCGCGAAGGAAGGCCTGCCGCAGAGCGACCTGACGATCGTGCCGCAGTCGGGCTCGATGTCGCCCTTCATCGAGAAGCAGTTCGACGTCGCCGCCGCCACCTTCTACAACGAGCTGAACACGCTGAAGGAGCAGGGCCTCGGAGACAAGATCACGCTGATCAAGCCCGACGATTACGGTGTCGTGGTGCAGCAGGACACGGTGCTGACGACCGAGAAGTTCCGCAGCGAGAAGCCCGAGCAGGTGCAGGCCTTCCTGAACGCCTCGATCAAGGGCTGGAAGTACGCGATGCAGAACAAGAAGGAGGCCATCGACATCATCATGGCCGCATCGCCCAGCCTGAACCGCCCCCACCAGGAAGCGATGCTCGACGAGTTCGAGAAGCTGCTGAAGGCCGGCCAGGGCGCGACCGAAGGCGTGCTCGCGATCGACATGCCGGCGATCAGCAAGGTACACGACAACCTGGTGCTCTACAAGGCACTGAAGGCGCCGGGCGACCTCGCCAAGGCCTACGACGCCACCTTCTGGGCCAAGGTACCGGTGGCCGACAAGAAGTTCTGAGCCGACCGGTGATGAAGCTCTCGCCCCTGGAAGTGATGCCGGCCCCGGCCGCCGCGACGGTCGAGCTGCCGGCCACGATGCTGGAGCTGGTCAACGTCTGGAAGCGCTTCGGCGAGGCGCCGGCGCAGACGGTGGCGGTATCCGACGTCAACCTGAAGATCGCCAAGGGCGAGTTCGTGACGCTGGTCGGCCCGTCCGGCTGCGGCAAGTCGACGCTGTTCAACATGATCGCCGGGCTGCTGCTGCCGGACGACGACGGTGCGCTGCTGCTGCGCGGTGCATCGCAGCGCGACGGCCAGATGCTGGGGCAGGTCTCGTTCATGCCGCAGCGCGACCTGCTGTTCCCGTGGCGCAGCGTGCTCGACAACGCGATCCTCGCACTCGAGGTCGAGGGCGTGCCGCGCAAGATCGCGCGCGAACGCGCCGCGGCGATGCTGCCCGAATTCGGCCTCAAGGGCTTCGCCGACCACTACCCGCATCAGCTCTCCGGCGGCATGCGCCAGCGCGTCGCGCTGATGCGCACATTCCTGTTCGAACGCGACCTGCTCCTGCTCGACGAACCCTTCGGTGCACTCGACGCACTGACGCGCACCCGCATGCAGCACT
>Ga0307517_10008352_pt1 | contig 14859 bp, 15 predicted proteins | sample 23_EM_MG_FD_194515 | JGI IMG/M metagenome (GOLD analysis project Ga0307517, IMG submission 194515) | Populus trichocarpa ectomycorrhiza microbial communities from riparian zone in the Pacific Northwest, United States - 23_EM | ecosystem: Host-associated > Plants > Roots > Unclassified | place... | reverse complement strand
CAGTCTAAGAATACACTTGGTTGAACGGCAATCCCTGAGTTCTATTTGTCCTTCAACTATTATCTCTTACCTCCGGTCCCTTGAAGCCTCCCTTAGCACCAGCGCTAGCAGGTCTACCGCCGGTCCTTTTGTATTTTCGTTAGACAGGAATAAACCTGTTACAGCCAGGAGCCGGGACTGCCCCGAACGACCCCCTCCTCCAGCCCCACGAGCTGCCCCCGCCGTTGAAGAAAGCCAACCTGTCTTAGACCCAGACCAGATGGACGTCCACCAAGATGACCCACAGGCCGATCCCAACCGCCCTGCATCCCGGAGATGAAATACCCCCCCCCAAAGCCTCCTCCCACCGTTCCAGGAAGAAACCTCAAGAGCCACCCATACCACAATAGCAGCTCCCCCAGCCATGACAAGATCAGCCTCCAAGGGCAGCCCCCCCCCCCCCGAGGGAGAGGCGAGCCCCTCACCTGCCACTCGACACTCAGCCGGCTCAGTCTGGTAAGATGTCACACACCAGCGAATCTTTGCCGCCAGGACTGGGCCCTGGACACACTCTCTCGATTGTACAACACAACTGCCTCGCGAGCTGGAATGTGTTACTTTTATTATTTATTCATTTGCTTCAGCCAAATACCCTCCTTTGAGTGTTTGCCTTGAAAGCCCTCCGGTCTGGAGGAACCGACTGCCCTCTCATCTAGGCATTACTTCATTTGACCCATCAGCCACCGGGCGCCGCCCTCGCGTGGCCTTTTATGTTTTCAAGTCACTCATCGATATGACTACCATCACCTCTATTTTTACGGGCAGATCAGATATGGCTACCCTCGAAATTACCGCTTCTTCCCTCTTCGGCACAACATTGGAGAGGTTTCATATTATCAACTGCTACAGCCTGTGGGGTAAGACCATTACGGAAAGAACAATCGCACCCATGCTGGCCCTTCCTTTCTCTTCCTTCCCTACACTAGAAGTAGGGGATTTCAACATTCACCACCCGTCCGCTGACCCCCTTAGAAAACACAACTCCTCCGAACTCAAGGTTTCCTTCCCGTACGTCTCAAGCGCCGCCGAGTATGGATATACTCTTCTAAACATCCCGGGGGTACATACACGTTTCCCGCTCCAAGGATCCTCCAGGTCCTCAGTCCTAGACCTAGCATTCGCGTCCCCTGCTCTGGTGCCTTTTTTCCAAGAATGGGCAACTGACCTCCCCTCCACTGGATCTGACCATGTCCCTATCTCAATAAGGTTGGGGCACCCAATTACCTGCCCGCCGCCGCTTGCCCAGAACTAGGTACGGACGGACTGGCCCAGTCTCGAACCGCAGCTTAAGGAAACAATTATCCCCCCGCCTCCGGCCCTCCCCACTATGCACGCTTTCGAAGAATGGTTTGATCTCCATCTAGGAAGGCTGATTGAACTCCTCAAAACACACACCCCCTCCTGCTGTCCGTCCATCAGAGCCAAACCGTGGTGGTCCCCGGTACTGTCAACCCTGCGGAAAGAGTTCCATTCATCCTCTCGGAAGGCCCACACCTTGGACGACCCTCAAGACAGTGTAATAGGCAAGCTCTCCAAACAAGGATACTTCAAGGCAATAAAGGCTGCGAAGGCCCATCATTGGAAATCTTTCCTGGCGGATGCCACGCCACGTACCATATGGACTGCGAAGAAGTTCGCTGTGGGGAGAGTCGCTCCCAGGTTCCCTAACCTGCCTCACGCTACCTCTCCGGAAGAGGTCAACCAAGCCCTACTCCGTCACTTCTTTCCTCCGAAACCACTCCCTATGGTTCCGTCCATCCTAAGACCTTATAGACGTTGCGACCCCCTCCTCCCTGGGGAGATAACGGCCGCCCTTCGAAAGTGCTCCTCCTCCTCCGCTCCTGGGCCAGACACGATCCCCTACTCCATCTGGAAAAGAGTCCACCTCACAGCTCCACGGCTACTCACGGACCTCTTAGGTCCCCTCCTGAAGTTCGGCTATCACGCGGTCTCAATGAAGAAGGCCAATGGTATAGTGCTGGACAAACCTGGCAAACCCTCCTATGACTCACGTGCGTCGTTTAGAGTCATCGTCCAACTACGGACTGTCTTCAAGATCCTCGAGAGAGTTGTCACCTCCCGCCTTTCCCTGACTGCCAGGACGCTGAAGCTTGTTCACAGCAACCAGTGTGGCTCTCTCCCTGCCCTCTCGTCAGTTGACGCGGCAATCTCCTTGGTAGACTCAGTCAGGACCCTTCAACGCCCCGGGCTCAGAGTCTCTACCCTTGTCCTGGACATTAAAGGCGGATTTGATAACGTTAATGCCTCCATAATGTGCTCATCCCTCAAAAAAGCAGTGGTTCCCCACTACATGGTATCCTGGATTGGCTCTTTCCTCTCTCAGAGGATCTACCGTCTACTGTTCCAAGGATCTCCCAAAACCTTCTCCCCTGTCCAAGTGGGCACTCCACAAAGCTCCCCTATTTCTCCTCTACTATTCGTCATATGCGTGGCGTCTCTACACATTCAGATCCCAAGAGGCCTGTCCCTATCATACGTCGATGACTTCGCTCTGTCAGCGGTGTCCACATCCTATAGGACGAACATCAGAACACTACAGAGGGCCTTCGGGCGAATAAGAGCCCGAGCAAGTGCCCGAGATGTAGGCTTTAGTGTCTCCACAACTGAACTCATTCATTGGAGGACCCCTCTCCAGAGGGACCCCCCCGCATCCCCAGCCCCTCCCCCGTTATGCCTGGATGGCCAGGTATTCTACCCTCTCCCCTGTGTCAGGTGCCTCGGGTACTGGTTCACGCCCAACCTGGCATCGTCGGCACACTTATCCAAGAGAAGTGTACTGGCCCAAGGGGCCTTTGCCACTGTCAAAAGACTCTCACCGCCTGGCTCGGGCCTCTCCCCCCATCTCGCACATTGGCTAGCGATATCCCTGCTCCTCCCCACCCTCCTGTATAGTGCCGACCTTATGGTCCCAAGCAGGGGGATGCTCACGAAGATGGACGTCTATTGGCGCCAAGTCCAACACTGGGTTTCGAACTGCTTCAGATCAACCCCAATTCCTATCCTAGCAGCAGAATCCTGCATTCCTCCCCTGTCGGCCATCGTCCCGCACAAGCGACGTCTGGCTGCCCTCAGACTAGTCTGTGCTGCCCCCACAGTCAACCCTACGGCTGGCCGTCTCTGCCCAACCTTCCCCTCCCTGCTCAAGTATAGGGCCCCAGACTCCCACAGGGGACTCTGCACCTGTCTCCCCCCCAATGTGATGCCCCTCTCGTGGAAAACCAATCGCCCGCACTCGCAAGTCAGATCCCATCTCCCAGTGGACGAGCTTGCCAATCTAGCCCGCCCCATACTTGGGACCCTGTCCTTTGCCCCCCTACCAAGGGCCGACCTCCTCCCGGAGGCCCCCTCACTCCGGCCACACGACACCATGACGAATGCGTACAGAGCCCTCAAAGGACCAACGAGACTCCTACTCCTAGAAGAATGCAGGCAGCTTGCGCCACCCCCCGAATACTACACCTTTCCATTTGCTTTGACCCCCCACCCGTTTAAGGGATTGGGCAAGTTCATGGCCGGTCATATCCACCAGATGAGAGCCCAAAAAAGCTATCTCGCTGCCCACCCCTAATGGTCAAGAGTAGACGAACCCAGACACTGCCCTAGATGCGGTGAAAAGGAAGAAACCTTCAGCCATGCCATACTCCGCTGCCAGTCAACATCCTACCATAGGGAACGCCTCCTCCAACGCCTCTCTGATGTGGGCCCTGCCTCCACCCTCTGGTCCGACAAACAACTCCTCCTAGCCCTGGCCGACTTTATTCGCACCACGGGCACCAACTACCCGCCCGATATATTTCCCTCCCTCCCCCCGTCACCAGCCTCGATTGTCTTCCCCTCCTCCCCACCCAGCATCTCGAAAGGCCTGTTCTCCTCGTCCCCCCCTCGCCCCGTTTAAGGTCTTCTCCTGTGATGGGCTTAGTTTTCTCGTACCTAAGTCAGCTGTTGTTATGATTTCTCATGATTATCCTGTTATTAGTTAGCCATGTGATGGCGATGTCTCGAGTACTTGACACGATTTGGAGATGATTTTCTAATTTTCTTTTGTTTTTTGGTTGATTGAGATTAAGGTTTTCTTTACGCCATAGCTAGCGCTGCATGCGAGTTCTTGTACCTTAACAATGAATACATGATTTAAAAAAGAAAAAAAAAAAAAAAAAACTGACCAAGAGATATGCTCGCTCCGCGCCCTCTATTTTCCTGCCCCTACTTCTCACAACACCTTATCATATAGTGCACGATCCTGTCCCCCCCTGATTCTCGCACCTCGCTTAGGCTTTACGTCCCTGAGCACCCCCACCATGGCCCACTGGCAGCCTGGTTCATCCCACTCGTTTACTCCAATGGAGGACCTCCCCTCTGCGCCTGCTTCCATGGCAGACTTCAAACCAGAAGATGGTCACCTTCACAACTTCCTCCAAAAGACAAGGCAGCTCACTGGCCTCACGGCCGAGCAGCTCCCCGTACCCTCCCTTAGCGAGATAGGAGACGTCTCCCTCGCCGATAGAATGATCCTTCTCCTCCTGTGTTCCCTGGTTCATGCCATGTCCGCAATGGGTAAAGAAATGAAGGAGCTCCGCCTTCAGACGAGCGACCTCGAGTCTCGTGTCCCCAATTCCCTCCCTGAAGGTGTGGACCACTCCGCACAACTAAACCAAATCCAGTCTAGCCTACGTGACCTGTCACATAGGGTGGCACACCTCCCACCCACACAGGTCTCTGCACGGCCCTCAGCCTAAACATCTCGCCCCTGCCCTTCGGCTGTGACAGCCCCTCCAGGCCCCTCCGCCAGAGGACCTCCCCAACGTCCACACAATGAACGCAGGCAGTCATATGCAGCAATTGTTGGTGGTACCAGCGAGGGTGATAAAGCGGCCCGAGAGGTTCTAGCTGCCAAAAACAACAACCACAACAGCACCACCCGACGGAAAAAGAACTCCACTACCACCACTTCGGCAACACAAGTCGCGGCTGCCGCCAACGAAGCCTCTCCCCTGAGGGCTCCCCCCCCACTTGCTAGTGCTGCCAGGAGATTCTTTGCCCCACGCTCTTCCCCTGCTCCTCACTATGATGCCGCCGACATAAAGGCACACCTGCCCTACCTTGCCGCTTCCGTGCTCCATGAACAAAACTGCTCTCTCCCGCACTTCCTCAAAGGCATTGTTAACGACCGAGGCTCCATCACTCTCATCGTAGTAGACACATCGGTCCCTGCTGCATCTTATGCCCCATACTTCGAGGCCCTAACCACCAAACTTAACCAATTGTTCCCCGTTGGGTCAAACCCCTGGCTCCCCTTCAGACTTGCACCTACCTCTGTCCAGCTTGCTATCCATTCACTAGCGGTGGACTACATGCCCCTTCAGGATGAGGACTTGATCAGCTACCTCTCCGACTCGATACTTAACTTCAAGGATGTCAGCATCTCAGTGGCCCGCTTCCTCAACCCGAACCGTCAGTCCCATATGGAAAAACGAGCCTATTCGGTGGTTGTCAATGTCGGGCCTGATTCCATCCAAACTATGCTCCTGTCCACCTACCTATTGGGCAACTCCAGGACTGTCGAGAGAGCCTACTCGTCTTGCCCCCTCACCCAGTGCCACAAGTGCTGGAAGTATGGTCACGTCAAACCACTATGCAAAGCGGAGTCCCCTACATGCCCACTTTGCTCCCTCCAACATATCAAGGCCGATGATCGCTGCCCAAACCCGTCATGCCCCAGCGGAGGAAACCTGAAAGCCAGACTTGGATGCTGCCTCGCCTCCCCAGCCAGATGTTCCAACTGTGGGAAAGTGCCCTCGGCCAGCAGCCGGGACTGCCACGAACGACACCCCCCTCCAGCCCCATGAGCCGCCCCGTCATCTAAGAAAACCAGCCTGTCCTAGACCCTGACCAGAGGGACGTCCACCAAGATGCTCCACAGGCCAATCCCAACCGCCCCGCAGCTCAGGGGTCCAACACCCGCCCCTAAAACCTCCTCTCACCGTTTCTGGAAGAAACACCAAGAGCCACCCGCAATACAATAGCAGCCCCCCCAGCCATGACAAGACCAGCCTCGAAGGGCGGCCCTCCCCCCCCAAGGTGGAGGCCAGCCCCTCACCTGCCACTCAACATTCAGCAGGCTCAGCCGGTTAAGATGTCATACACCCGCGAATCATTGCCGCCAGGACTGGGCCCTGGACACACTCTTTCCATTGTTCAACACAACTGGCTCGGGAGCTGGGATGTGTTTCTTTCCTTATTTAATTCATTTGCTTCTGCCAAGTCCCCTCCTTTGATTGTTTGCCTTCAAGACCCTCCGGTTTGGAGGAACGGATTGCCTTCCCACTTAGGCGTTACTTCTTTTGCCCCATCAGCTACCAGTCGCCGCCCTCGGGTGGCCTTTTATTCTTTTAGGTCACTTATTCATATGGCCACCATCACCCCTATCTTTACATGCAGATCAGATATAGCTACCCTTGAGATTGCCGCCCCCTCCCTCTTTGGCATGACAGTGGAGAGGTTCCACATAATCAACTGCTACAGTGTGTGGGGAAAGACCATTACAGAAAGCACAGTCGCACCCGCCCTGGCTCTCTCTCTCTCTCCCTTCCCTACCCTGCTAGTCGGGGACTTCAATATCCACCACCTGTCTGGCGACCCGCTTAGAAAACACAACTTCTCCGAACTCAAGGCTTCCTTTCCGTACTTCTCAAGGGCCGCCGAGCATCGATCCACTCTTCTAAACACCCTGGAGGTACACACCTGCTTCCCGCTTCAGGGGTCCTCCAGGTCCTCAGTTCTAGACCTCGCATTCGCGTCCCCTACCCTGGTGCCTTCCTTCCAAGAATGGGCCACTGACCTCCCCTCCACTGGGTCTGAACATGTCGCTATCTCAATAAGGTTCGCATACCCAATCACCTCCCCGCAGCCGCCGGCCCCGAACTCGGTCAGGACGGACTGGCCTAACCTTGAACCTCAGCTTAAGGAAACCAAGTCCCCCCCCCCTCCGACCCTCCCAACTAGGCCAGCCTTTGAAGAATGGTTTGATTCCCACCTAGGCACGCTGATAGAACTCTTCAAATCCCACACTCCCTCCTGCCGACTGTCCATCAGGGTCAAACCCTAGGGGTCCCCGCTGTTATCGACCCTGCGGAAAGAGTTCTATTCATCCTCACGGAAGGCCCACGCCTCGGACAACCCACAAGACAGGGTAATAGCCAATCCCTCCAAACAAGGGTACTTCAAGTCAATCAATGCTGCGAAGGCCCAACATTGGAAATCCTTCCCGGCGGACGCCACGCCACGCACCATATGGACCTCGAAGAAGTTCGCTGTGGGAAGAGTCGCTCCTAGGTTCCCTAACCTCCCTGACGCTACCTCCCCGGAAGAGGTCAACCACGCCCTGCTCCTTCACCTTTTTCCCCCAAATCCCCTCCCTATTGTTCGGTTCATCTTGAGACCCCAGAATGGATACAACCCCCTCCTCCCTGGGGAGATAACAGCCCCCGTCGAAAGTGCTCCTCCTCCTGCGCGCCCGGGTCAGACACGATCCCCTACTCTGTCTAGAAAAGAGTGCACCTCGCCGCCCCACGGCTACTCACGGACCTCTTAGGTCCCGTCCTGAAGTTTGGCTATCACCCGGTCTCAATGAAGAAGGCCAATGGTATAGTGCTAGATAAACCTGGCAAATCCTCCTATGACTCACCTGCTTCATTCAGAGTCATCGTCCTGCTACAGACTGTCTCCCAGATCCTTGAGAGAGTAGTCGCCTCCCACCTTTCCCTGATTGCCAGGACGCTGAAGCTTGTCCATAGCAACCAGTGTGGCTCCCTCCCAGCCCTTTCGTCGTTTGACGCAGCTATCTCCTTGGTAGACACAGTCAGGACCCTTCAGCGCCCCGGGCTCAGAGTCTCCATCCTCTTCCTGGACATTAAAGGCGGGTTTGATAACGTTAATGCCTCCATAATGTGCTCATCCCTCAAAAAAGCAGGGGTTCCCCACTACATGGTATCCGGGAGTGGCTCTTTCCTCTCCCAGAGGACCTGTCGCCCGTTGTTCCAAGGATCCCCCAAAACCTTCTCTCCTGTCCAAGTGGGTACCCTACAAGGCTCCCCGATATCTCCCCTGCTGTTCGTCATATATGTGGCCTCTCTACACATTCAAATCCCAACAGGCCTGTCGCTGTCATACGTCGATGACTTTGCACAGTTAGCGGCTTCCACATCCTACAAGACGAACATCAGAACACTACAAAGGGCGTTCGGGCGAATAAGGGCCCAAGCAAGTGCTCGAGAAGTGGGCTTTAGTGTCCCCAAAACCGAACTCATTCATTGGAGGACCCCCCTTCAGAGGGACCCCTCTGGATCCCCAGCCCCTCCCCCGATTTGCCAGGATAGCCAGGTGTTCCCCCCTCTGCCCTGCGTCAGGTGGCTAGGGTACTGGTTCACACCCAACCTGGCATCGTCGGCACACTTCTCCAAGAGACTAGGACTGGCCCAAGGAGCCATTGCCACTGTCAAGAGACTCTCACCGCCTGGCTCAGGCCTCTCCCCCTACCTCGCACATCGTCTACTGATATCCCTGCTCCTCCCTACCCTCCTGTACGGTGCCGACCTTATGGTCCCCAGCAGGGGAATGCTTACACAGATGGACGTCTACTGGCGCCAACTCGAACGCTGGGTCTCGAACTGCTTTATATCAACCCCAATACCTGTCCTAGCAGCTGAAGCCTTCATTCCCCCTCTACTGGCCCTTGTCCCGCACAAGCGACGAATAGCTGTCCTCAGACTGATCTGCGCCCCCCGCACGGTCAACCCTGCAGCTGGCCGACTCTGCCCCACCTTCCCCTCCCTACTCTGGTATAGGGCCCCCGACTCGCACAGCGGACTCGGCACTCGCCTCCCCCCCAATGTAATGCCCCTCTTGTGGAAGAACAACAGCCCGGACTCGAAGGTCAGATCCCATCTCCCAGTGGACGAGCTTGCGAACTTAGCGCGCGCCTATACTTGGGACCCTCTCGTTTGCCCCCCTAGCGAGGGAAGATCTCCTTCCGGAGGCTGCCTCGCTCCCGTCGCATGACACCATGACGAATGCGTACCGAGCCCTCAAAGGACAAACAAGACTCCTACTCCTAGAAGAATAGATGTAGATGGCACTGCCCCCCCTATACTACACCTTCCCATTGTCATTCACTCCCCACCCCTTTATGGGACTGGGCAAGTTCATGGCCGGTCGTATCCACCAGATGAAAGCCTACAAGAGCTACCTTGCTGCCCACCCCTCATGGTCAAGGGTAGATGAACCCAGACACTGCCCTAGATGCAGTGAAGAGGAAGAAACCTTTAACTATGCCATTCTCGGCTGCCAGTCAACATCCTACCACAGGGGTCGCCTCATCCAAGGCCTCTCTGACGTGGGCCCTGACTCCCCCCTCTGGTCCGACAAAGAACTTCTCCTTGCCCTGGCCGCCTTCATCGGGGCCGAGGGCACTTGCTATCCCCCGACATGTTCCCCTCCCTCACTCCGTCACTGGCCTCGATGGTCTTCCCCTCCTCCCTGCCCAGTATCTCGAAAGGGCTGCTTTCCTCATCCCCTCCCTACCCCGTTTGAGGTTTTCTCCTGTGATGGGTTTATTTTTCCGTACCTAAGTGAGATGTACGTATGACTTTTCATAATTATCCTGTTATTTGTTAAGCCGTGAGTTGGCGATGTGTCGAGTACTTGACACGATTTGGAGATGATATTATAATTTTCGTTTGTTTTTTGGTTGATTGAGCTGGAGGTTTTCTTTACGCCATAGCTAGCCCTGCATCTGAGTTCTTGTACCTTAACAACGAATACATGATATAAAAAATAAAAGAAAAACAAAACTGACCAAGAGATAGGACACGAACCATCTCTCCTCCACCTCCGGCGATTGAAATCTCAACACCACGGGCAATCCTCGTCACTTTCCCCCACCCACCTCTCTTCTCCCACAATCGCCACTGCCTAGGAGTTGACATTAAGCCATCTTACCTCCCTTTCGGTGGCCTTGGCCTCAGCTACTTGGGGTTCTCGTTCCTGTTCGTCGTTGACTCTCGCTCATGATGTTCGGTTCTCCCCCTTACCCCGGACTTGCTTTGCACGTCACTTAGCATTTTGGATGGTCGGAAAGATTCTCGCTTCGCTCACCACGGTCAGCGTTATGGTGTGCGACTCTCGGTCAAACTATGCCTCGGCTTGCTAGGCTTGTACCTCTGCTAGGGATAGCCTCGGTTAGTAATATCACAGTCTCGCTCGGTTTCGTCGTCGTCTCCAAAGCCCTTGCTATGGCCCGTTTGTCAGTTGTGGCTAGCCAGCTCACGATCCTTCCTCCCTCCCCCTCCCGGTTCTGTCTGCTTTGACCGTACAACTACAGTCCTCTCCGAGGCTGGCACGCTACTCCTCATTGTTGGCTGGCACGCTACTGCTCCTCGTTGGCTGGCACCCCCTCTGCCAGGTGGCTCCGCTCGACTCTCTATCCTAACCGATCCTCGCACTCCTCCTCGGTTACGCCCAGTCGTGGTATTGCACTGCCTCCGTGTCTGCCGCCAACAACTTGGCGCGACCAATGTAATTACCGGCTGTAATGGGGGCACTCTGTAGGAAGACGGATCCGAAGGTTGCAACCCCACCGAAGACTCAAAGCAGAAGTAAGGATCAAAATAGAGATAAAGATAATTCAAAGTAGAACCAAGCGGTAAAACTTAATATCGTTAAGCCTGAAAGGGTCACACAATAAGTTCTCTCGAGGATCGTTGGTTATCAGAATAGCGTGTCTCTCCCTTTTGTTATGTAGAATAATCTAAAGCCAGAGGATACCCGTCAACCATTCTGACCTTTCGCCAGCACCCTCCTCCGCTCAGGGCTGTCCAACTCACCTGCCTAGAGTGATCTAACACACGGAGGCAGTCAGACCGCTCGGATATTAACTATCCCCACAGATAGGAAGCCCTCCCGGTGATGTCGCTCCAACCCTATCTGCATAAGCTAAAACTCTTTCCTATCGGTAGTATGTCAGTGGCCACCCGACATACCCACCGTAGACATAATATCCATTGGGGCTCACTGGCCCAGCAGTACTTTCGTCTATTCAAGCTACGCAGTCCATCGGCCATTCTACTTGACTAAACTAAGCTTCTAAATGGGACTGCATGGTCCCACGCTCAGAAATCTCCTCCTGCTTGACTGCATGGACGGTACCGACAGCCAACCATGCGGGACCTTCTTAAATTGTAACAAGACTCACACCTCTAGAGTGCACAAATAACCCATACTAATGCTACAGTTCACGGGATAGCCTGGGACTGACTTTGGGGTAGTTGTCCTGCAAGCCTTGCTGCCTCCCCCGTCAGCTCCAAGCCCTCTACTGTTTACCATACAACTACCCGGAGGTCAAAGTATGCCCGTAGGTGGTTCCCAGGTGTTATCCAGGTGGCGCCCCAGGAGGCAGTCACCCTTATACTGCTTATATATCCTGCGAACAGCTTCTGGTCGTTGGACGGCCACAACTCATATGCTGGTGTCAGAGCATTCCTCTGGATCTCACTTTACTAGGAAGCACACAACTACGCAGCCGTGCAGTGCTGTCACGCCGTACCAACCCTGGGGCAGCAGGGGGTGTTAGGAATAACCCCTGAAATTTACAGGACATTCGGACCACTCCTGCTCCGTCAGTAGCCCGTTTCGTGCCCTACAAAGCTGCCCTGTGAACATCTAGGACCCCCACGATAGTGGGATCACTCCCCCTCAAGTCCGCAGATGTCTTTGTCGGTGAAGGTACGGTTACTGGGCCACCTCAGTAGGGTAACTGGGTCCCTACCATAGGGTAATCATGTTTCCAAGGTAGGGTAACTTCATCCTGTTATGCCTTTATTCCCTTCGGGAGGCCGCGCAACCACATATAATGTTACCCTGGGAACCTATCCAACGTTTACTATGTTTCCTTAACTTTGCGTGAACATGTCCTCCGAAGGTTACCCTGCCTAGTAGGGTAACTTGGGCCTACCTAGGTCATCCTGTCTAACATGATGTCACCATGTCACTTTGTTGACACTTGTACCAACTCATATCTACTGTTAGTTTACTAATTATACTGGTCTATCCTCAATCTGGTTACCTCTTGGTATACCATCTGGGCTGGGTTTGGTCCACTGTAGCTACCTATCTACAGGGTCGTTACACTCGTGCGGTCGTTGTCTTCGGTTCGATGTCTACCCTCTGTTTCAGGGGTTGTCTTTTATGCCCGGTCACCATCCTCTCCCTCAGGCCCGCGTTTCGAGGCCTTAGTGAAACTTTGTTTTGTTCTGGGGAGCCTGCCGAAGTGTTTGGGTTTCTCTACCTGTACGTTTCTACGAATTGTTTCCTTACGTGTCTGGGCTATGAGGATCTTAGGTGCTAGGCGAGGGGCGGTTTTCGTATGGTTTCGGCGTTTTTGATTTTTCCCATAAAGAGGTGAAGCGGGCGGTTGTTGTGACCTATAGGTTTTTTTCTCTTCATAGCTCCCGCTGCCTAAGGCCTTTTGTACCTAAAACAAATAACGCATGATTACAAAAAAAAGAAAAGAAAAAAAAGAAAGAAAGAAAACCAACCAAGAGATAGGATCTTCACGCAACCATCTAAGTACTTTTCTATACATAAGTTGCAATAGAATTACTGTTTACTCGTTTGCCATATGAAGGCCTATGCTGTAAGAACCCAGAGACTGTTGTGATAGTCTCGACTGGTAAAACCTCACATAGAACTATTGTGATAGTTCTATCAAGCACGACAATCCATCTATCTCATTATCTAACAGGATAGTATCCTGTGAAGGATCACTTAAAGGCAAGCAAGCCAGTTCCGTACTATCTGCAGAGATAGTGTTTCCTTGCCCTTTAGTACAAGATAACAAGACCAGAATATGCAGGAGACGACTGTTGTTGCCTGTTGCATAACTATCCAACAATAGGATTGTTACATTGGGTTGCGTCACACGGCAACACCCAATAACAGCACAGCTCAACACCCTGTAGATCAGGAGATCCACGTCACGGAAGGAGAAATCGTGTTAGAGGGACTGGGAGATGCATTAGCCGAGTCTATTCAACCCTCACAGGCCACAAGCTTCGTGACTGACAGCTCAGAAGAAGAATCAGACATGGACGAGACGGACACAGTACCTAGAAGAAGAAACACGATGGCGTCCTCATCTACCCCTAACTCAGACACAAAAAAAGAAGCAACATCCCCACCTCCCCGACCCAACCTTACGCGGGAACAGATACAACAAATCATTGGAGCCTGAACCGGAGCAGCTGGGAACACAAAGAAACCTAAGATCAAGGAACCCAGCACATTTCACGGCGAATGGGATCAACTCAGAGGATGGCTGACCCAGCTGTGAGTCTACTTCAACGGTGTGGGATGGGAATTTGAATTCAACAATGACAAAATCGTCTACGTATTAAGCCTCATCAGAGAAGATGCACGGAAATGCGCTACACCATACATCGAAAGACGACAAGACGTAACCTGAAGCAGCGGAAACGATTTCAAGCACGAATTGGAACGACTGTTTGGTGAAATCGACGAACAAGGAGCAGCAAAAGCAAGCTCATGAGTATGGCTCAAGGATCGAAAGAGGGCCACAGAATACCGGAACAAATACAGACTTATGGCCAGTCAAACAGGGATGGACGATACAACCCTAACTTACGACCTAAGCAAGGGATTCAAACCAGAACTCCAAGACACTTGCGGAATGGACGGATCGGACTCGCAAAACCCCCAATTTGTCGCAAATTCGGCCATTACAAAGGAAAGCAAGATGGTAGCCATAAAATACATGTGACAAGGGCTAACCAACAAAGAACAGACCACATCCTCGCGAAGCTCAAGGAATCAAAATGGAACATTCCGACAACAGAATCATAACCAAGATGATCCAATGGACTTGGATGTGACTGAAGAAGGCCCGGATTCAACATCTCGGCCAAAGAGTGCCAACGCAGAATGACGAGCAATCTATGCCTCAAATGCTCCAAACCAGGACACCATGCAGCAGCATGCGAAAGCCAGGCCAACAGCAACCAAGGAGCAACATGGGAACCAAGGAATGACAGCAATAAGCAATGGAGGCCACCAGTCAAAGCAAGAGAAATGGAGGTCCCAACGGAAGTGGGAACGGAGTCGGGAAATGAGGAATGTCCCCAGTACGCAATGGTCTGAGGGACAAGTCCAAACCAAAGCCCATTGAGATGAGGAACCTTTACGCGGCACTAAACAACACAGAAACATTGGACAACGAGAATGACTATATTATGCTCCAAATACGACCACAGAGCACACAAAGACAAGTCACGATCAATGGTGTGATCCACTTAGGTGCAACTGAGGAATACATCAACAAAGGGTTCTGCAGCAAATACAACATCAGAACCATGCAAGCAAAGAAAATAGGAGAGATTTACCTGGCAGACGGTCTACCTAGCGCTAGGGGACCAATCACACATAGAGCGAAATTACCTATGGATATCGGTAGCCATAGGGAATTGACGACTTTCCAAGTGTAACAGGTTTATTCCTGTCAAACGAAAATACAATAGGACCGGCGGTAGACCTGCTAGCGCTGGTGCTAAGGGAGGCTTCAAGGGACCGGAGGTAAGAGATAATAGTTGAAGGACAAATAGAAATCAGGGATTGCCGTTCAACCAAGTGTATTCTTAGACTGAAGGTCTGTCGAAGTCTGCTGTCTCCTGCTAGCCAGGAGACTGGTTTAAATACAAAACCCAAGAGCGATAGCCTTCCTGCAATCACGAT
>Ga0307517_10008350_pt1 | contig 14860 bp, 11 predicted proteins | sample 23_EM_MG_FD_194515 | JGI IMG/M metagenome (GOLD analysis project Ga0307517, IMG submission 194515) | Populus trichocarpa ectomycorrhiza microbial communities from riparian zone in the Pacific Northwest, United States - 23_EM | ecosystem: Host-associated > Plants > Roots > Unclassified | place... | reverse complement strand
ATAGTGTTGGTGCCTAGGGGCAGGTTTCCATTGTGTCACACTCCTATCATACCTATCATGCAACCCACAATCAAGATTGAGATCTGATCCCGGAAAGCCGAAATAGGTCTGATTAGAGCGTGACATAATGGAAACCTATCCTAAGGCACCAACAATATTGGAATCAGTAGAATGACGCCACGAAGCCAGTTAATCTTTGATAAGTCACATTCAGTTTGTTCAAGAACTGAAGAATGCAAGAATCACTCTCACACGTTAAAACTGAAAAATTCAGAAGTAATAATCATCAAAGGCTGCCAAATTTTCTATTACATCAACCCCTTGTTCCACACGAATTGGACTCTTCTTGGACTTGAATTAGAAGTTATCCTTCATGCTCCTTCGATGTCCCAAGCTCCTCTAGTTCCATCTTGCTCTATATGTTCTGAACAAGCTCATTCAATGGCACCTCCAATGGGTTGTTGGTATGATTACGCTTGGTGTTGGGTTGATCCTAATCATCCCCTCTCTCTTCTAAAGCATTCAACCTCGAATCATCACCTACATCAAAGAGAGTAAGATTAGAAACATTAAAGGTCGCACTAACATCATTTTCACCTGGCAAATCAACTTTATAAGCATTGTCATTGATCCTCTCAAGGATCTAAAATGGCCCATTTGATACAATCCAGGCAAGATCAAAATCGGATTTTGATGTAAAATGTGCAATTATCAAGTTTTACGGCAACAGTCGTAATTCTCAATCCAACCGTTTGATCGGGCTGAAAGTTTACATGGAGTCGCCTGACATATTTTCCTACCTTGGTTTACAATTTCAGATCAATCGGAGTTCGGGAAGGCATCAAAACACGAGTCAACAAAGGCTTTACGAATTTTGTTATTTACTTTCTTTTGACTTGTGGACTTCCTATTTGGCTAGGATTCTTTTCCTAAAAGGATGTGGCAGCTTATTTGGGGAAACTCCTATTTCTACAAAGATCTTTAATGGGCTGCAACATAGTTTTCAAGTGTGGTAAGGATTCATAATTATTTCAGAATCCTTTTCTTACAAGGATTCCTTATTCATCCTAGCTACAAAAAAAGAAAGAAGACTTCAAAATAAATTCTACCTTCAGATCAGATTTCCTAGTCTATTTGGGACTTCTTAATGGTGACAAATCTGATTCTAGCATATTTAGGATGGTAATTTTTGGAGTTTTATTATTTTCTTCTTCGTCTTTGGGTTATTATTACTTATTTGGGTCAATTGTAAGGGGGCTTAATAAGTCCACCTAAGGGGGGTCCATTAGGGTTTATAACCAGACATGTAAGCAAGACAATTTAGATTAATAAAACTTCTTGTTTGCCGCACTTTGTGTGTATGTGTTGGTGAGATAATCTCACTTCCATGGTTCTCTAAAGAACTGAAAAATGACTTATCGAAGAACAACTGTCTTCGTGGCGTCATCCTTATACTTCTCGTTCGCAAATCAATATTCGTTGGGTGGGGGTTTCCGTTTCCAATAGTGCTAGTGCCTAGGTACAAGTTATCTTTGTGTCACACTCCTATCAAACCTGATTTACTTGGCTTTCCGAGAATTGGTGTCTTTGTGTGTGGGTTACGTGACCACGTGATCACGAGGTTCACATCACCATCTCCCCGTGGTTGTAGCTTTGATTTCCAATAGGCCGGAAATCTCTCCTATGCATTTGCACCCAAACTCAATTGCAATACACTAACTACATTACACAAATGATCAAGATGCTCATTTAAGTTCTTGTTATAGATCAAAATATCATCAAAATACACAATAACAAACTTATATATAAACGCACGCAATACGTGATTCATAAAACGTATAAACATACTAGGTGCATTTGTAAGTCCAAACGGCATGACTAACCATTCATACAAACCATGCTTAGTCTTAAATGCAATTTTCTACTCATCACCCTCTTTTATCTTAATCTGATGATACCCACTTTTAAAGTCAATTTTCGAGAAAATACATGATCCATGCAACTCATCTAGCATTTCATCAAGCCTAGGAATAGGATGGCGATACTTTACCGTTATGTTGTTGACGACACGACAATCGACACACATCCTCCATGTTCCATCCTTTTTAGGCACAAGTAATGCTGGCACAACACAAGGGCTAATATTCTCACGAATGTACCCCATTATCATCAACTCATCTACTTGCCTTTGAAGCTCCCTCGTCTCCTTGGGGTTGCTTCTATATGCTGGAAGGTTAGGAATCGAAGCTTCGGGTACAAGGTCAATCTAATGTTCAATTCCCCTTAATGATGGTAATCCATTAGGAATGTCTTCAGGGAATACATCATCAAACTCCTAGCTCTTGTAATTGGCCCAATTGGCACCTCCAATGGGTTGTTGGCATGATTACGCTTGGTGTTGGGTTGATCCTCATCAAAATATGGTCTGTATGGTCGTACGGAATGTAAGTTATGATTTTGAAGAGTTTGTTGACGAAAACGCAAATGTGGGTGAAATGACTATGATTTTGCATCTGCTGGCCAAGGAATCAGGTCTGGACCGAACAAGGCTAGGAGGAATGTGAATTTCCACGGCATGGGGAATTATGAAGATGTGGACGGGGACTTGGACACCATTAAACTGAAAATTCCTAACTTTCAAGGTAAAAATGATCCCAAGGCTTATTTGAAGTGGGAGAAAAAGGCAGATTGGATTTTTTATTGCCATAGAGCTATTTTGAACAAAAGAAGGTGAAATTGGTGATAATTAAGTTTACAAAGTATGCATTGATTTGGTTGGATTAGATTGTAATTAGTAGGAGGAGGAATGGGGAGCGACCCGTTCAGACTTGGGGGGAGATGAAAGTCTTAATAGATGATGATTTGTGCCAAACCATTATTACAGAGACTTATATCTGAAGCTTCAAGGTCTGAATCAAGGTTATAAGATAGCAAATGATTAAAGCCAATATAGTTGATGATAGAGAAGCCACTATGGCTAGATTTCTTAATGGGTTGAATCGGGACATTGCCAATGTTGTTAAGCTGCAACACTATGTGGAGCTAGAGGACATGGTTCACATGGCTACGAAGGTCGAGAGACAACTAAGGAAGGGACATGTACGGCTAGCATTTAATTCTGGTTCTTCATCATCTTGGAAGCTGAATCTAGACTAAAATAACCCTTATATGTTTATTGATCTAAAAATTGTGTAACCCTTATATGTTTTGTTTGGTTATGCCTATATTTATACTGACTCTAGACTAAAATAAACCCTAATGAACCCTTTATGTGGACATATATGAGACCCCCTTACAATTAAACCCAAATAATATAATTGAAACCCTAAACTAAGAAGAAAATAATAATAGCAATAATAAATCCGAATTTAATATCCTAAATATGATAGGATCATATTTGTCACCCTTAAGAAGTCCCTTGTTTCACATAATTGAGCTCTTCTTGGACCTGAATTAGATTAATTAGAAGTTGTTCTTCATACTTCTTGGACCCACATGTTCTGAACAAGCCCATTCCATACTTTTTAAAGTTTCTTTGCCCTAGCTCTTGTAATTGGCCCAATTCAACAAGTGCAGCCAAAGAAGTTTATTGATCTAAAAATTATGTAACCCTTACATGTTTGGTTATGCCTATATTTATACTGACTCTAGACTAAAATAAACCCTAATGAACCCCTTATGTGGACATATACGAGACCCACTTACAATTAAACCCAAATAATATAATTGAAACCCTAAACTGTGAAGAAAATAATAATAGCAATAATAAATCCGAATTTAATATCCTAAATATGATAGGATCATATTTGTCACCCTTAAGAAGTCCCTTGTTTCACATAATTGAGCTCTTCTTGGACCTGAATTAGATTAATTAGAAGTTGTTCTTCATACTTCTTGTACCCACATGTTCTGAACAAGCCCATTCCATACTTTTTAAAGTTTCTTTGCCCTAGCTCTTGTAATTGGCCCAATTGGCACCTCCAATGGGTCGTTGGCATGATTATGCTTGGTGTTGAGCTGATCCTCATCATCCCCTCTCTCTTTAAAAGGACTCGACCTCGAATCATCACTTACATCAAACATAGTAAGATCAGAAACATTAAAGGTAGCACTAACACCATACTCACTTGGCAAATCAACTTTAGAAGCATTGTCATTGATCCTTTCAAGGATCTAAAATGGCCCATCTCCTCGTGGTTGTAGCTTTGAATTGCTATGGGCCGGAAATCTCTCCTATGCACATGCACCCAAACCCAATTGCCGGGCTGAAAGACAACATGTGATACGATCTAGGCAAGGTTAAATTCGGATTTTGACGTAAAAAGTGCAACTATCCAGTTTTACAGTAATAGTCATAATTCTCAATTCTACTGTTGGATCGAAATAAAACTGTACGTGGAGTCTCCTGACATGTTTTCCTACCTGGGGCTAAACTTTTAGGTCAATCGGAGTTGGGGAAGGTATTGCAAAACGGGTCAACAGAGGCTATACGAATTTTGTTATTTACTTACTTTTGACTTGTGGACTTCCTATTTGACTATGATTCTTTTCCTAAAAGGAAACATGATATTTAGGATATTAATTTTGGATTTATTATTGTTATTATTATTTTCTTCTTAGTTTAGAGTTTATTTATATTATTTGGGTTTAATTGTAAGTGGGTAAGTCCACATAAGGAGTCCATTAGGGTTTATTTTAGTTGGAGTCACTATAAATAAGGGCATAACCAGACATGTAAGGTTAGACAATTCATATTAACAAAACTTCTTGTTTGACGCACTTTGTGTGTGTGTGTGTTGGTGAGATAATCTCCCTTCCATGGTTCTCTAAAGAACTGAAAAACGACTTATCGAAGAACAACTGTCTTCTTGGTGTCATCCTTATACTTCTCGTTCACGAATCAATATTCGTTGGGTGGGGGTTTCCGTTTCTAATAGTGCTGGTGCCTACGTACAAGTTATCTTTGTGTCACACTCCTATCAAACCTGATTTACTTGGCTTTCAGGGAATTTGGTGTCTTTGTGTGTGGGTTACGTGACCACGTGATCATGAGGTTCGCATCATTTGGTATCAGAGCTTGGCTCCATTAATCAAGTTATATCCTTCTGAATTTTTTGTTCTTGTTGTTTCCGCAAAAATTCCTTAGTGTCCAATTTGTTTTCTCCTTGATTTTGCAGCATATAAAAAAAAATTAGTTATTTCATTTGGTTATTGTCCAAAATATATCAATAGCATAAAAAAAATAAAAAAAATCGTTCAAAGAGATGTTTATTGGTTTCTGCCGTAGAAAACTAAACAAGGGAAAATGGGACTAAATCAACTCGGAATTAGCTCAAATTTGATACTCTGATTACTGGGGTCCTAATCGCATACAATATGGGGTCAATTTGATGTCGTTTGCTTTGGTTTTCAATTTCGGGTCTAATCAGGTCTGATTTATAACGTTTTTGCGTAAGTATATCAAAACTTATCTTAAATTGCTCAAACTTTACATTCTGTCTATTTGGGTTGATATAGCACTCTATGTGAAAGTTTAGCTCAATTGGACATCATGTACTTTAGGTTCCAGATTCGGACTTAACTCATCGTAAACGAGTCTGTTTTGCGTCAAATTCAGATTTTGACGTAAAAAATGCAACTATCCAGTTTTACGGCAATAGTCATAATTCTCAATCGGACTGTTGGATTAGGCTGAAATTTTACGTGGAGTCTCCTGTCATGTTTTCCTACCAGGGGTTAAAAGTTCAGGTCAATCGGAGTTGGGGAAGGCATTGCAAAACGGGTCAACAGATGCTGTATGAATTTTGTTATTTACTTCCTTTTAACTTGTGGACTTCCTATTTGGCTATGATTCTTTTCCTAAAAGGAAACATGGCAGCTTATTTTGGGAATCTACTAATTCTACAAAGATCTTTAATGGGCTGCAACACCAAGTGTGGCAAGGATTCATAATTATTTCAGAATCATTTTCTTACAAGGATTCCTTATTCATCTTAGCTACAAAAAAAGAAAAGAAGATTTTAGAATTAATTCTACCTTCAGATTTGATTCTCCTAGCTTATATGGGACTTCTAAAGGGCAACAAATCTGATCCTGTTTAGGATATTAAATTCGGATTTATTTTTGTTGTTATTATTTTCTTCTTAGTTTAGGGTTTATTTATATTATTTGGGTTTAATTGTAAGTGGGCATCATATAAGTCCACATAAGGGGTTCATTAGGGTTTATTTTAGTTTGGAGTCACTATAAATAAGGGCATAACCAGACATGTAAGGGTAGACAATTCAGATTAATAAAACTTCTTGTTTGTTGCACTATCGAATTGACAATTATGACTGTTGCCGTAAAACTAGATAGTTGCACATTTTACATCAAAAGCCGAATTTGACCTTGCCTGGATCGTATCAGGTTCCTTAGGTACATACAAAGGGATATACAAGCCATGATGCGAAACTCTTGATCACGTGGTTACGTAACCCACAATCAAGATTGAGATATGATCCCAGAAAGCTGAAATAGGTCTGATAGGAGTGTGACACAATGAAACCTGCCCGAAGGCACCAACACTATTGGATTGAGTAGAATGAAGCCACGAAGCTAGTTAATCTTCGATAAGTCAGATTCAGTTCGTTCAAGAACTCAAGAATGCAAGAATTACTCTCACACGTTAAAACTGAAAAATTCAGAAGTAATAATCATCAAAGCTGCCGAAATTTAGGTTCCATGTGTTTAAATAGTTCTTAAAAGTAACCCTAATGGATCTATACTTGTGGGCTGAAGTGACCCACATACAAAACTGACCCAAAAAACCCTAAACTAAAAAGCCCATAACCTGATCCAAACAAGTCTTGGATCCTAGCTCAAAACAAAGTTTTAATTAAGCTCAAACATGAAAGAAAATATTAAAAATAACTAATTTTTCATTAAATACCACTAGCCCTTCTTTCCTTGTGTAGCTAGGATGAATAACGAATCATTATAAGAAAAGAATTCTGAAACATTAATGAATCCTTGCCACACTTGGAGATTATATTGGAGCTCATTAAAGATCCTTGTGGAACTAGGAAATTCCCGAAACTAGCTGCCACATCCTTGTAGGAAAAGAATACTAACCAAATAGGAAGTCCACAAGTCAAAAGGAAGTGAATAACAAAATTCGTACAGCCTATGTTGACCAGTATTTCCAATTCTTCTCGAACTCTGATTGATTTGATATTTTAAGCCAAGGTAGGACAGCATGTTAAGACACACCACCTAAAATGTTAGCTCAATCCAACGGTCGAATTAAGAATTATGATTGTTGTCGTGAACCCGGACTGTTGCGCATTTTACGCCAAAATCCGAATCTAACCTTACTTGGGTCATATCACAAGGCTGAACCGTATCATTCCCTCCCTCTTCAAGAAGATTCACCCTTGAATCTTGTATAGGATTAGTAGCAACTTCAGTAGCCTCTTGTTTAAGCCTTCAGAATTCCCTTATTGCTAACACCTTTCTCCAACAACACTGTATAGAAGTAGTGACTGACAAGAATTTCAAATAAGCACGCCGTACTAACCACTTACGTACATACTTTTGAATGATAACCACAACGGCTCTCCTTCGTCTTTCATTCTTTTGGCACTGTACCTCTTTTTCCCATGAAGCTTGAAGATCATAGAATAATCTTCTACGTTTATCAACTTCTCGTTCTAAAACCCCAAACCATGGCTTAGTTTTCGCATCGTTGATCTACAATCCTCCTCTGTTCCCTCTCCCTTGGTGAATACATGACACAAATAGGGAAAAAAAACAAGAAGAAGATGAAGACAAGAATAGAGTTTATAACGGGAAGATCACTAATTTAGACTCGAGATTACGAATCTGACTTTTGTTTGGACCAGAACTTATCGAAAAACAAACAAATACGAAAGTGATGAAAATGACTCAAACAACAGCCAAATATCAAAATATGATGATAGTATAATGGCAGGAACAAAATCAATAGAAACAAAACAAGTTTTGAAAGATAACACCAAACAGACCCGTTACGACAAAACAAGACCCAATTCGAGAACCTAAAGAAACCGATATCCAAATCACCTCGAATTTAATATATAGTATTCTGATACCAAAAAACAACAACACAAACTTTATGGGCGTTATATCATGTCTAGGTACCAAAACCCTATGTATGATCAATTTGCGGCAAAATTGAACCTCCAATTAAAACCTTCATATGCTAATATCAAAATAAGCCCAAATTTAATATATGGTGCGATCTCATCCCCAATACACAGAATGTGAAGTTTCAATTGATTCTAAGGTGATTGGATTATGGTTCCCTAAGAGTAGTGTTTCTGCAGCAAAATTGAACCTAGAATTAAAACCTTAAGTAAACAATATCTAAATAAGCCCAAATTTTATTTCTGTTGCAATCTCACCCCTAATAGACATAATATGAAGTTGCAATGGATTCTGAGGTGCTTTGATTATGGCTCAATAAGAGTAGTGTTTCTGCGGCAGAATTAAACTTCGAATTAAAACCTCAAGCAAACGATATCAGAATAAGTTCAAATTGGATATATGATGTGATCTTGCCACCAATAGACAGAATATGAAGTAATAAGATGAAACATAACCGTTTTTTTTTTGCTTAGATGACAACACTCCACGTAAAATTTTAGCTCAATCCAACGGTCGGATTGAGAATTATGACTGTTGCGGTGAACCTGGACTGTTGTGCATTTTACGCCAAAATCCGAATCTAACCTTACTTGGGTCGTATCACAAGGCTGAACCATATCAAGCCATGTGGTTGGGTCCTAGACTTTGCTTTCCTACAAATTATGCATTTATCACATATACGTTGTACATCTTTTTTTCATTTTAGGCCAATAAAAATGCTCATGCAACACTTCTGAAGTCTTACAACACCAAAACTCCCCATCAACTCGCCGCCATGTGCTTCATGTACAACCAATTCACGCATATAACTTAATGGAACAAAGGAATGACTCTCTTTAAACAAATATTCATCAAGTCTATAGAACTTCTCCAAAGCTGAAGTTTCGCAAGCATTGCATTAGCAAAATCACTATCATCCTTGTACAATTCTTTTATGTGTTCAAATCCTAGAAATCTAGCATTCAAAGTAGATAAAAGAACATACTTAAACGAAAGTGCATCAGCCACAATGTGTTCTTTTCCTTGCTTATACTTTATCACATACGGAAAGGTTTCAATAAATTCAACCCATTTGGTATGAGGTAATGATGAATGATTTAGTGCTTCAATGATTCGTGATCTGAATGTGTCAATAACTCCTCGGGCCATAAGTAATGTTGCCATATCTCTAAACTTCTTACAAAGGCATAAAGCTCCTTGTCATATGTATGGTAATTCAAGGCTGCCTATCCTGCATTAACACAGCTCCTATACCTATACATGATGCATCACATTTAACTTCAAAAGCTATCGTAAAGTCTGGCGCTGAACAAAGTTTATATTTCACCAAATTAAAAGCCTTATCATGTTCATCATTCCATTAAAATGCAACAGATTTTTTCACAATTTCAGTTAAAGGTGCAGCAATAGTACTAAAATCCTTCACAAACATCGTATAAAAACTAGCAAGTCTATGAAAACTCCTTAATGGTGGTAATCCACTAGGGATGTCTTTAGGGAGTACATCATCAAACTCCTACAACAAATAAACAACCACACTAGGAATAGTAGAATCAAGATCGTTAGAGTTAAAATAAGCCTCCTTATACACAAGTAAGATCATCGGCTTGTTTGTGAAAAACGCAGATCTGATTTGAGCTCCTTTTACATAAAAATTAGGTTGTTTCTTTAATTTTTCCACACTATTATAATAACACAAGCTTACTTTCTTCACTCCTCGAGTTTTACCTCCACTCTCAACCGTTTTATTTAATAATTTAGGTTTAGCCGAATCTGATAGTCTTCATTGTCCTCATGTGAATTTTCACTCTTCCCATCCTCACATTTCCTTTTTAATTTTATTTGATCATCATACACTTGTTTTGGAGAAAGGGGTACCAGAATGATGGTTTTACTATCCTTTACAATAACGAACCTATTTCTAAACCCATCATGAATCGCCTTCCGATTAAACTGCCATGAACGCCCTAAAAGTAAGTGGCTAGCATACATTGCGACTACATCACACATAACCTCATCAGAATACTTCCCAATAGCAAACACAATCAATACTTGCTTAGTAACCTTCACTTCACCACATTCATTCAACCATTGCAATCTATATGGCCTAGGATGCTTAAAACGACTCAGATTCAATTTCTTCACAAGAGTATCACTAGCTACATTAGCACAACTACCTCCATCGATTATCATGCTACATACCTTGTTTTGGATGTGAAATATGTTTTCCCGTTGCTGATCTACATCATCTTCTTTGATTTGCATCTTCAATGCACGCCTTATAACCAAGCCCCTCCATCTCAACAGGATATGCAATCTCCTCATCACTACAATCCATCAAAGGTGGCATCTCTTCACTTTCAGATTTGTCACTTTTAGATTGAACCTCTCCATTGTCTCTTGTAAGCATAACTCTTCGGTTTGGACATTGAGATGCAATGTGCCCTTCTCTAAACACTTAAAACATTTAATATCTCTATCACAAGCAGGTTGAGATTCAGATTTACCTTTTCCATCCGTATGAGCATCTTTTTTGGGCTTAGGTGGTTCGGTTTTTGCATAAGGCTTTGGTTGGACAGTCCCCTCTCTCTTCAAATTCGGCCTCCATGTTGAGGAACATGAATCCGAATTCGTCTGAAAACGTGTACTGCCCCTTCTTTTTATTTGCCTCTCCACCTTCGTTGCCATATGGACCATGTCCTCCAATTCCATAAAATGTTGTAATTCTACAACATTTACAATGTCTCTATTCAGCCCATTTAGAAATCTAGCCATGGTAGCTTCCCTATCCTCAATCACATTGGCTCGAATCATTGTGATCTTCATCTCCTTGAAATACTCATCTAACGGATCTAGAACCTTGATTCAAACCTTTCAATTTCAGATACAAATCTGTATAATAGTGGTTTGACATAAATCGCCTTGTATTTTCCCAACACTACGGAAATATTCCCTCGGGCCGAATTGGCCCCTAGCTCTATTCCCAAAATTCCTTCTGTTTCTAGGCTGCCGAAAACCTTCCCGATGGCCCATGGCCTCATCCTCAAAACAACCATCACCAATATCATCAACGTCCTCCTCAAAATCCTCATAATCAGCCCACCTTGGCCTTTCAGCCCTACTGCCACTGTTTGCTTTCGGTTCAGCCCCAACATTCCTCACATCTTGGGTGCTTGTACCAACCTCATTACCACGTGTCTCCACCTTATCAAGTCTGTCACACACGTTTCCCATCACAAAATTCATCCTCTCCATCATCCTTTCCGAACTTGGATTCTCCTACAAATGTACCCCAACATAGGCAAACACCTTTGGAATCTTCTGGTAAAGTTTCAGCTCAATCCAACGGTTGTATTTGAAGTTATGCTCAATAGCGTAAAACTGAACGGTAGAAATTTTACGCCAAAATCTGAATCTGACCTTGCTTGGTTCGTATCACAAGGCTGAACCATATCATTCCCTCCCTCTTCAAGAAGATTCGCCCTCAATTCTTGAATAGGATCAGTAGCAACTTTATTAGCCTATTGTTTAAGCCTTTGGAATTCCCTTATTGCTAACACCTTTCTCCAGCAACACTGTATGGAAGTAGTGACTGCCAAGAATTTCAAATAAGCACGCCATACTAACCACTTGCGTACATGCTTTTGAATGATAACAACAGTGACTCTTCTTTGTCTTTTATTTTTTTGGCGTTGTACCTCCTTTTCCCATAAAGCTTGAAGATCATAGATTAATCTTCTACACTTATCAACTTCTTGTTTGAAAACCCCCAAACCATGGCTTAGTTTTTCGCATCTTTGAGCTAGAATCCTCCTTCGTTCCCTCTCCCTTGGTGAATACATGACACAAGTAGGAAAAATAGAAGAAGACAAAGACACAACAAGAATAGAGTTTACGACAGGAAGAACACTGATTTAGACTTGAAATTACAAATCTGACTTTTGTTTGGGCCAGAACTGATCGAAAACAAACAAATATGAAATTGATGAGAATGACTCAAACAACAGCCAAATATCCCAAATATGATGATAAAATACTGGAAGGAACAAAATCAACAGAAACAAAACAAGTTTTGAAAGACAACGCAAAAAAACCGTTACAGCAAGATAAAACCCGATTCTGGAACCTTAAGAAACGCAATCCAAATGACATCAAATTTAATATTTAGTATTAGGATACCAAGAAAACAACAAATCTCAGTTTATAGGTCGTTCTATTATGTCTAGGTACCCAAACCCCGTGTATGATCAGTTTGCAGCAAAATTGAACCTCCAATTAAAACCTCATGCAAACGATATCAAAATAAGCCCAAATTTTACATACGATGCGAGCTCACCCCTAATAAACAGAATATGAAGTTACAATTGAATCTAAGGTGATTTTCATATGGTTCACTAAGAGTAGTGTTCCTACGGCAGAATTGAACCTCGAATTAAAACCTCAAGCAAACAATATCAGAATAATCTTAAATTTGACATATGATGCGATCTCACCCCTAATAGACTGAATATGAAGTTTCACCTAATTCCAAGGTGGGCTGCTTATGGTTCACCAAGAGTTGTGTTTCCACGATAAAAATTGAATGATCCTTCAAATTTCAACTAGTCCCTCTTTCTCTATTTTGTTTTTTTCTTTTTAATATACTGATATGATTAGAGACAGTAACAAGATGAAGTATAACCTTTTTTTTTTTTTGCTTAGATGACGCAGACACGAAGAACAAGAAGATGGGCGCAAACACTGAAAAACTTAAAGGAACACTAAAAAAAATGAAAATAACAGAAGGATATGACCTTATTTTTTAGCCTAGCTCTGATACCAACTGATGCGAATCTCGTGATCACGCAACCCACAATCAAGATTGAGATCTGATCCCGGAAAGCCAAAATAGGTCTGATAGGAGTGTGACACAATGTAAACCTACCCCAAGGCACCAATACTATTGGGTTGAGTAGAATGATGTCACGAAGCTAGTTAATTTTTGATAAGTCAGATTCAGTTCGTTCAAGAACTGAAGAATGCAAGAATCACTCTCACACGTTAAAACTGAAAAATTCAGAAGTAAATATCATCAAAGCTGCCGAAATTTTGGCTTACATGAGTTTAAATAGTTCTTGAAAAATTAACCCTAATGGACCCCTTTTGTGGACTGATACGAGGTCCACTCAAAACTGATCCAAAACCCTAAACTAAAAAGCCCATAACTTAATCCAAACAAGCCTTGGATCTTAACTGAAAACAAAATATTAATTAAGCCCAAACATGAAAGAAAATAATAAAAATAACTAACTTGTCATTAAATACCACCTGCCCTTCTTTCCTTGTGTAGCTAGGATTAATAAGGAATCCTTATAAGAAAAGGATTCTGAAACATTAATGAACCCTTGCAACACTTGGAGATTATATTGCAGCTCATTAAAGATCCTTGTGGAACTAGGAAATTCCCAAAACAAGCTCCCACATCCTTGTAAGAAAAGGATCCTTGCCAAATAGGAAGTCCACAAGTCAAAAGGAAGTAAATAACAGAATTTGTATAGCCTGTTCGGACCTATATTGCAATTTCTTTCCGAACGTGGATTCTCCTGAAAATGTTTTAAGTGTTTAGGGAAAGGGCACATTGCATCTCAGTGTCCAAACCGAAGAGTTATACTTACAAGAGACGATGGGGAAGTTGAGTCTGAAAGTGACAAATCTGAAAATGAAGAGATGCCACCTTTGGTGGATTGTAGTGATGAGGAGATTGCATATCCTGTGATACGATCCAGGAAAGGTCAAATTCAGATTTTGATGTAAAATGTGCAACTATCCAGTTTTACGACAGCAGTTATAATTCTCAAACCGGCCGTTGGAGCAAGTTGAAAGTTTACATAAAGTCTCCTAACATGTTGTCCTACCTTGGTTTAAAATTTCAAGTCAATCGGAGTTCAAGAAAACATCGAAACACGGGTCAACAGAGGCTGTACGAATTTTGTTCTTTACTTCCTTTTGACTTGTGGACTTCCTATTTGGTGAGGATTCTTTTTCTAAAAGGATGTGGCTGCTTATTTTGAAAATCTACTAATTCTACAAAGATCTTTAATGGGCTGCAACATAGTTTTCAAGTGTGGTAAGAATTCATAATTATTTCAAAATCCTTTTCTTACAAGGATTCCTTATTCATCGTAGCTATAAAAAGGAAAGAAGACTTCAGAATAAATTTCATCTTCAGATCAGATTTTCTAGTCTATTTTCAGACTTCTTAATGGTGACTAATCTGATTCTAGCATATTTAGGATAGTAATTTTTGGATTTTTATTATTTTTATTATTTTCTTCTTAGTCTTTGGGTTATTATTACTTATTTGAGTCAATTGTAAGTGGGCTTAATATAAGTCCACTTAAGGGGGTCCATTAGGGTTTATTTAAGTCTAGAGTTAGTATAAATAAAGGCATAATGGAATACTAGCCATAATGGTTTACCTAAGGGGGTCCACCTAAGGGGGTCCATTAGGGTCCATTAGGATGTCCACCTAAGGGGGTCCATTAGGAATCAGGATACTAGCTACTTTCACAAATCAGTAAATGGAAAACAGAATAGAAATAAGCTTCTATCACTTACAAGGGAGGATGGAGAGGTTGTCGAAGGACACGAGGCAGTCAAATCAGAAGTAATTGCATACTTCCATCGTGTGTTAGGAGTTGATCAGATGCCTAGG
>Ga0307517_10008349_pt1 | contig 14860 bp, 13 predicted proteins | sample 23_EM_MG_FD_194515 | JGI IMG/M metagenome (GOLD analysis project Ga0307517, IMG submission 194515) | Populus trichocarpa ectomycorrhiza microbial communities from riparian zone in the Pacific Northwest, United States - 23_EM | ecosystem: Host-associated > Plants > Roots > Unclassified | place... | reverse complement strand
TCACCGACACCGGGCATCTGATGAGTCTGGCCGACGCGGCGACCAGCTCCCTGAAGGTCTCCGAGGAGATCGGCTCGATCAAGAAGCTCTACGACCTCGGCATGCAGCTCAAGACCGTGCCGAACAACCGCATCACCATGCTCACCATGCCCACCGTCAAGGATCCGCTGAACCCGGAGGCGCACCTGGTCCCGGGCCCGGACGCCCCGCAGATCTGGGCCATGCTGCGCAACGACATCGCCTTCGACACCAACGGCAAGGCCAAGACGGGCACGGCGAGCGCCTCACCCTCGGCCTCCGCCGGCGCCACCGCGGCCCCCGCCGCCTCCATCGCCGTGAGCGTCGTCAACGGCACCGCGGGCACCGCCACCGGCACCCCCGTCGACCACCGCGCGGGGACCCTGGTCACCGCGCTCAAGGCCGCGGGCTTCACCAAGGCGACGCCCGACGGCACGGCGCAGCCCAGCCAGGTCACGACGCTCAGCTACCCGGCCGCCGACGGCGACCAGGGCAGGGCGGACGCGCTCGCGGTCGCGAAGGCGCTGGACATCCCCAAGGCTTCGGTTAAGAAATCCTCACACGTGTCCTCGATCACGCTGATCGTCGGAGCGGACTGGACCAAGGGGACGGATTACGCGAAGTCCCTGCCCAGCGCGGGTTCTTCGCTGGTCAATGCCGATTCGATCAACGGTGCGAACACCAAGGACTGCATGAGCGTTTATGCCCCATATCAGTGGTGATAAGGCCCAGCACTTTACACATCCGAAAGGAATCGCTCACCGGGGGCCCCACGCATTTATGTATCGTGACCTCCAGCATCCCGCCGCGCGGGCGTCTCAAACGCCCCCGGCGGCATTCCACAGCACTTTGACAGTCGAGTAGCTGAGAATCACCCAGGATCAGCGGCGCTACGGCGCGGCCGGTGACCGTAGTGGACAGCGCGTCATGGGAGGGCCCAATGCGCCAGAGCGGCGTCCGGGGGGACGAGTGGAACACCCCCTCCGAGTCCGGTGATCACGGGTGGGACGACAGTCTGTACAGGACCGATAACCCAGTGGCATATGTGCCGCAGCAGTCGTCCCCGGTGGAAGGCACCGGATACGACCCGGACGCCTACGCGGCTCCGGAAGCCGGGGACGGCGGCGGCGGAGGCCGCGCCGACCGGCGGCGCGGTGGCGGAGGCGGGAACGGTGATGGCGGTGCCGGTGGGCGCGCGGCCAACCGCAGGCGCAAGAAGCCGAAGAAACGAATATGGCGCTGGGTGGCGATAGTCACCTCGATAGCCATCCTCGGCACCGCCGGCGGCGCTTACGCGTACATCCAGCACCTCAACGCCAACATCACCAAGGACAAGCTCAGCCTCGCCAAGACCGACGCCAAGAAGACCAAGGCGAACGCGGCCGGGCAGACCCCGCTGAACATCCTGCTGCTGGGCTCCGACTCCCGCGCCGGCAAGGAGAACGCCAAGCTCGGCGGGGCGAAGGGCACGACGGGCGCCCGGGCGGACGTACAGATGCTCCTGCACGTCTCCGCCGACCGCAGCAACATGACGGTGGTCAGCATCCCCCGCGACACCCGGGTCAGCATCCCCAAGTGCACCGGCACCGACGGCACGGTCTACCAGGCCACGACCACCGAGACGATCAACGCGAGCCTGTCGCACGGCGGCCCCGGCTGCACGGTCGCCACGTGGGAGGACCTCACCGGTATCTCCATCGACCACTTCATGATGATCGACTTCTCCGGTGTGGTGAGCATGGCCGACGCCGTCGGCGGCGTCCCGGTCTGCGTCAAGGCCAATGTCAAGGACCCGGACTCGCACCTGAAGCTCACCAAGGGCACGCACTCCGTCAAGGGCGAGCAGGCACTGGCCTGGCTTCGCACGCGGCACGCGTTCGAGGACGGCAGCGACATCGGCCGTACGCACGCCCAGCACATGTACATGAACTCGATGATCCGGCAGCTCAAGTCCGGCTCGAAGCTCACCGACCCGGGCAAGCTGCTCGGCCTCGCGGAGGCCGCCACCAAGGCGCTCACCGTGGACGACGGCCTCGGCTCGGTCACCAAGCTGGTCTCGCTGGCCGACGACATCAAGAAGGTGCCGACCAAGCGGATCACCATGACGACGATGCCGTGGGGCGCCGACCCGCTGAACCCGACGGCTCACGTCGTGCCGACCAGCGCGGCCACCCAGCTCTTCACCTACCTCCGCAACGACGAGGCGATCGACGGCAAGACGGCCGCGAAGAAGACCAGCACGGCTTCTCCCTCGGCCTCCGCCACCGCGACCGCCGCCCCCAAGGCCCAGATCACCGTCTCCGTGCAGAACGGCACCGGCACCGCCACCACGGCCGCCGTCTCGGGCCGGGCCGGGACCATCGTCGACAAGCTCAACACCCTCGGCTACACCCAGGCCGCCGTCGACACGACCTCGGCCTCCGCGACCGGTACGACGATCACCTACCCGTCGGACAGCCAGAAGGCCAACGCCCTGGCGGTCGCGAAGTCGCTCAACATCGCGACCGGCATGGTGAAGAAGTCCACCAAGGTCTCGAAGATCACCCTGGTCATCGGCTCCGACTGGACGACCGGGACGACGTACCCGAAGGCGACCAAGAGCGACACCAAGGCGGTGCTCGACCAGTCCGCCGCGCTCAACGCCTCGGACGAGAGCGCGTGCATGGCGGTGTACTCGCCCTACACGTTCTGACCAACCGAGCGGAACACGACTGAGGGGCCGGAGAAATCCGGCCCCTCAGTCGTGTCGAGTCAGAGTCAGAGGACCGCCGGCCGCCGGCTCGCGATCACCTTGCGGGCCAGCGAGCGCGGGCTCGTCAGAAAGCCCCAGCCCCAGCACATGTGCATCGTCGCCAGCGCGACCGGGATCCGCACCCGGGCACCCGTCGGCAGCCCCTTGCCGGCCGGCAGCGAGCCGAGCGCGATCGCGGCGGCGTAGCCGCCGGGGACGACGAAGCCGAGCGGGGTCACGACCGCGCCCACCACCACGCCCGCCGCGATGGCGAGCACCGCGCACGGCGCGGCGAGGTAGCGCAGGTTCACCGAGCCCTGGTGGTAGCGGGCGACGACGCGGCGCCAGCGGCCGTAGTCCTTGTACTGCTTGGCCAGCGTGCGCACGCTGGGCCGGGGGCGGTAGGACACCTTCAGCTCGGGCGAGAACCAGATGAGGCCGCCCGCCTCGCGGATCCGGTAGTTCAGCTCCCAGTCCTGGGCGCGGATGAACTCCTCGTTGTAGCCGCCCTGCTGCTCCAGCACCGCGCGGCGGAAGACGCCGAGGTAGACGGTGTCGGCGGGGGCGGCCTGGCCGCCGGTGTGGAAGGCGGCGTTGCCGACGCCGATCTTCGAGGTCATGGCGGCGGCCACGGCCCGCTCCCAGTCGTTCTCGCCCTCGGCGTGCATGATGCCGCCGACGTTGACGGCGCCGGTCTCCTCCAGGAGGCGTACGGCGGTGGCGATGTAGTTCGGCGACAGCATCCCGTGGCCGTCCACGCGCACCACGACCGGGTGCCGGGACGCCTTGATGGCGGCGTTCAGCGCGGCGGGGGTGCGGCCGGTGGGATTGGGGACGGTGTGGACACGAGGGTCCTCGGCGACGAGCTGCGCCGCGATCTCGTCCGTACGGTCCGTGGAGGGGCCCAGCGCGATCACGACTTCGAGCTCGCCCGCGTAGTCCTGCTCCAGGATGTGGCGGACCGAGTTGCGCAGATGACGCTCCTCGTTGAGGACCGGCATGATCACGGACACGGCTGAAGGTACGGCGTTCACGATCGCACACGTTACCGCGAACGGATGACAGCGGTGCGCAGGGCCGGGCGGCCTCCGCCAGTACAACGGTATGATTCCTTAGCGTTACAGTATGACCACTCCCCGTCGCAGGCCAGTCTCCCGGCGCAAGCCGAAGCCCGTACGCCGGGGCATGCGCATCCTCGGCGGGATCTCGCTCGCCGTGCTCACCATCAGCGGCATCGGCCACGCGGTGGTCGACCGGATGGACGGCGGCATCCAGCGCGTGGACGCGTTCGGGGACATGAAGGCCCGCCCCGCCGCGACCACCGGCACCAATTTCCTGCTGGTCGGCACGGACATCCGCGCAGGCCTCACCGCCGACCAGAAGCAGCGCTTCCGTCTCGGCGGCAAGGCCTGCGACTGCACGGACTCGATCATGCTCGTCCATCTGTCCCGGGACCGGAGCCGGGTGAGCGTGGTCAGCATCCCGCGCGACACGTACGCCGAGTTCCCCAAGCCCGGCAGGCTCGCGGTGGCGTACGCGAAGGGCGGCCCGAAGCTCACCGTACGGCTGGTCGAGAACCTGACCGGGGTGCATGTCGACCACTACCTCGAAGTGGACTTCACCTCCTTCATGAAGACCGTCGACCTGCTCGGCGGCGTCCAGGTCTGCACCGCGCTCCCCCTCAACGACCCGGCGGCCGGGCTCGCCCTGCCGATCGGCACCACCCTGCTCGGCGGCGGCCAGGCGCTGGACTACGTGCGCTCCCGCCATCTGGACGGCACTTCCGACTACACCCGCATGGAGCGCCAGCAGCGCTTCCTCGCCGAGCTGCTGCGGGGCGTGAACGCCGGCGGGCTGCTCGCCAATCCGGTCAAGCTCGGCCAGGTCGCCGAGGCCGCGCTCGGGTCGGTGCGCGCGGACCAGGAGCTGAAGCCGGCCGACCTGATCGCGCTGGCCGGCGGGCTGGGCAAGGGCTTCGGCCCGGGGTCGGCGGAGTTCGCGACCGTACCGGTCGCCGAGACCAACGGCTCGGCCGTGAAGTGGGACGAGGCCGGGGCCAAGCGCATCTGGGCCGCGATCCGGGCCGACCGCCCGCTGGCGCCGAAGCGCGCGGCGCCCTCGGCGTCCCCCTCCGTCCGCCCGCACACCCAGGTCAAGACCGACCCGGCCAAGATCAAGGTGCAGGTCGACAACGGCACCGCCTACGTCGGTCTGGGCGGCCAGGCCGACAAGGCCCTCAAGGCCACCGGCTTCGCCACCACCGGCAGCCCGAACAACGCCGCCCGCCGCGACTACCGCTACACCGTCATCCGCTACGACCCCAACTGGGACAACTCCGTACTCGCCCTCTACGCCGCCCTCCCCTACGCCGAGCTCGAACCCGTCCCCGGCCAGGGCGCCCAGATGAAGGTCATCATCGGCTCCGACTACCGCGGCGTCCGCCCCGTCGGCCTCGGCCGCTCCGTCGCCGACGAGCCCCACATCGTGACGGGCGACTCGGTCCTGTGCGCACCCGCGCCCGCGGCGACCCCGGCGACTCCTGCGGCTCCGGCGACCCCCGCGCCCGCCGCTCCGGCGCCCGCCCCGGCGGTGGCCCCGTCACAGGCGGCTCTCACGCCCGCCTAAGCTGCACTCGTGCGCGTACTGCTGGTGGAGGACGACGAACCGGTCGCCGAGTCGCTGCGGCGTGGGCTGAGGCGGTACGGATTCGAGGTGGACTGGGTCGCCACCGGGCGCGACGCGCTCGCGGCCGGGCCGGCGGATCTGGTGCTGCTCGACCTGGGGCTGCCGGACACGGACGGGCTGGATGTGTGCCGTGAGCTGCGGGCGCGCGGGGATGTGCCGATCATCGTGATCAGCGCCCGCAGCGACGAGACCGACCGGGTGGTCGGCCTGGAGCTGGGCGCGGACGACTATGTGACCAAGCCGTTCGGGGTGCGCGAGGTGATCGCCCGGATAAGGGCGGTCATGCGGCGCGTGAAGCCGCAGGAGAGGCCGGACGCGGGCCCCGACCGGTACGGCAGGGTCGCGGTGGACCGCAAGGCGGCGCGGGCGTTCCTGGACGCAGCCGAAGTGGCGCTCACGCCCAAGGAGTACGACCTGCTGGCCTTCCTCACCGAGGAGCCGGGGGCGCTGATGAGCCGCGAGCAGATCATGGAAGCGGTCTGGGACGCCAACTGGTTCGGGCCGACCAAGACCCTCGACGTCCATGTGGCGGCGCTGCGCCGGAAGTTCGCGGGCGCGATCGCGATCGAGACGGTGCGCGGGGTCGGCTTCCGCCTGGTCGTGGTCGAGGACGCCAAGGACACCCGGCCGTGATCCGGCAGCTGATCGTCAGCTACGTGCTGCTGGTCGCGGGGGCTCTGGCCGCCTTCACCGTGCCGGTGGCCTTCACGCTGACCGCGCAGCTGCGCGGGGACACCGAGGACTCCGTACGCCGCGAGGCCACCACCATGGCCCTGCTGCTGGCCAACGACGACGCCCCCTCGCGCGCCGCCCTCGCGGCGATGACCCGGGCCTACCGGGACGAGACGCCCGGCACGGCGCAGGTGCTGCCGGTGGCGAGCACCCCGGCGAAGGCCACCGCGCGCTGGGGCTCCTCGCTGGTCGTGACGGTGCCGGCGAAGACCGCCGACAACCGGATCGTCGGCGCCGTACGCGTCAGCTACCCGACCAGTGACCTCAACTCCCGTCTGTGGCGGATCTGGGGCTTCCGGGCGGTGCTGGCCGTGGCCGTGCTGGCGCTGGCGGCGGCGCTCGGCACGCTGACGGCCAGGCGGCTGACCCGGCCGCTGCGGTATCTCAACGCCATGGCCACCAGGTTCAGCGACGGCGACCTGACCGCGCGCTCGCCCGTCACCGGCCCGGCCGAGACCCAGACGCTCGCCCGGACCCTGAACTCCGGGGCCGAGCGGCTGGACACCCTGATCAGCGCCCAGCGGATCTTCGTCGCCGACGCCTCCCACCAGCTCCGTACGCCGCTCACCGCGCTGCGTCTGTCCCTGGACAACATCGCCGACGGCGTCGAGGAGGAGTTCGTCCGTGAGGACGTCGAGCAGGCCACCGCCGAGGTGGTCCGCATGAGCCGCCTCGTCAACGGCCTCCTGATCCTCGCCCGCGCCGAGGCCAAGGTCGGCACCGCCGAACCGCTGCCGCTGCGCGCCCTGGTGGAGGAGCGCCTTGAGGTCTGGCGCGCGGCCGGCGAGGAGCGGGGCGTCACCTTCACGCTCGACGCCCCCGACGCCGACGGCCGGCAGGTGATGGCCAGTCCCGGCCACCTGGAGCAGGTCCTGGACAACGTCCTGTCCAACGCCCTGGAGGTCTCCCCGGACGGCGGCACCATCACCGTCCGCCTCGACCCGCACCCCGACAGCACCGTCCTGGACGTCCTGGACGAGGGCCCCGGCATGTCCGACCCCGACAAGGCCCGCGCCTTCGACCGCTTCTGGCGCGGCCAGGGCCTCACCGGCCGCACCGGCTCCGGCCTGGGCCTGGCCATCGTCAAGCAGCTCATCACCGACGACGCCGGGGGCGTCACCCTGCGGGACGCCCCCGGCGGGGGGTTGTGCGTACGGATCAGCCTGCGGCCGGCAGCACCGAGGAGTGGTGGTTGACGATCAGCCACTTGCCGCCGATCTTCTCGTACAGGTAGGTGTAGCGGGCCTTGACCTCGCGCTTCACGCCGGTGTCCGGGTCGGTGAGGGTGAAGGTGTACAGGCCGGCGTCGACAGCGGTGTTCCGGTCCAGGATGTCGACGACCGAGCGGTCCTTCTTGCCGACCGGCTTGTTCTCCAGGAAGTGCTCGAAGTAGTCCGCTATCTCGGCGTGCGTCGTACGGATCTTGGGGGAGACCGTCGGCAGCAGCACCCCGTCGGGGGCGTACAGGTCCGCGACCTTGTCCGCGTCACCGGTGGCGAGGGTGGCGTTCCACCGGTCGAAGAGGGCGAGTATCTGCTTCTTGGTGGGCTCCGCCGACGCGGTGCCGTGGTGGGCGGTCGCCGTGCCGGCGGAGGCGTAGGCGGCGGTGCCGGTGAGAAGCAGGGCGGTGGTACCGAGGGCGATCGCGAGCTTCTGACGCTTCATCAGGGTCTCTCCTGTGGTTCCCGAGTGGATGGCTCCACTCTCGCGAGAACCGGGGAAGCGCCCGGACAACGGCGGTCAAGCGCAGGGGAAGCACACTGCCAATTCGCTTTGCCGGCACCTTTACCGAAGAGCCGCCGCATCGCGACAGCCGTGCAACAGCTCCGCTACCGGCCCGTACCGGAGGCCCGGATTCCAAGATCGCGGTGGCAGCATGTCCGGCATGACGCTCATCAGCTGGATCGTACTGGGACTGGTGGCCGGAGCCATCGCGAAACTGCTGCTCCCCGGGAAGGACCCCGGCGGGCTCGTCGGGACGACCCTCATCGGGGTCGCCGGCGCGGTGGTCGGGGGCTGGCTGTCGGCCCGCTTCCTGGACAAGCCGATATCGACCGACTTCTACGACCTGCCGACCTGGGGCGCGGCGGTCGGCGGGGCACTGGTCCTCCTGATCCTCTACCGGATCTTCTTCGGGGACTCGCGGCGCTGAGCCCGGCGCCTATCCTGAGGGTGGGATTCCTCGCGTACGGACACGTACAGCACCGATCGAGGTGAACCACCGTGGAAAAGCAATGGAAGATCGACATCACCCTCGAAGAGGACGGCAACCGCACCGCCTGCACAGCCACGCTGGCCGGCGAGGGCGCGCCACGGGTGACCGGTCACGGCTACTCGCGACGCAGCCCGGCCGACGCTCCCGACTCCCGCATCGGGGACGAGGTGGCGGCGTCCCGCGCCTGCTCGAACCTCGCGCACGAGCTGCTGGAGCAGGCCGCGGGGGTGATCGAGCAGCACACGCACTCTCCGGCCCACCTCACCGGATGACCCGGAAAGCCACAGCCCTGTGATTTGTGCATCAGCTCTGCTTCAGAACCGACACTACGGGCCGCATACCCCCGCTGACCGGGCAGACTGCAAGGCATGAACGCATGGCCCGAGGGCTGGACCGAGAACACGAACCAGGCGCAGCGCACCTCTGAGCCGCCGCTGCCGCCCAACCTGTCGCCGCGCCGTGGCGCGAGGGCAACGGCGGGCGTTCCGCGCCAGCAGGCGTACGCGCACGGCAGCGGAAGCGGCGGCCCCGGATCCGGCGGCAACGGCTACGGAGGCGGTGGCGGGGGTGGCCCGCGCCCGTCCGTACCCGGCAGCCGGGCCCGCAAGGTCAAGCTGGCCCTGCTCGGGCTGTCCGTCGTGGTGCTGGCCTGGTCCGTGGGCACGTACTTCTGGGCGGACGGCAAGGTGCGCCGCGAGGTGGACCTGTCCACGGTCATAGACCGCCCCGCCGAGGGCAAGGGCACCAACTACCTGATCGTCGGCTCGGACAGCCGCGAGGGCCTGACCGCCGCGCAGAAGAAGGCCCTGCACACCGGCTCCGCCGACGGCAAGCGCACCGACTCCATGATGATCCTGCACGTCGGCGACAACGGGAACTCCCTGATCTCGCTCCCCCGCGACTCCTACGTCACCATCCCCAGCTTCAAGGGCTCCGAGTCCGGCAAGTCCTTCCCCGCGCGCGGCTCCGACAAGCTCAACGCGGCCTACTCGATCGACGGCGCGACCCTGCTGGTCCGCACGGTCGAGTACAACACCGGCCTGCACATCGACCACTACGCCGAGATCGGCTTCGCCGGCTTCGCGAGCCTGGTCGACGCGGTCGGCGGCGTCACGCTGGACATCCCCCAGGACATCAAGGACACCAAGTCCGGCGCGAACTTCAAGAAGGGCACGCAGACCCTCAACGGCAAGCAGGCCCTGCAGTTCGTCCGCACCCGCTACGCGCTGGCCGGCAGCGACCTGGACCGTACGAAGAACCAGCAGAAGTTCCTCAACGCCCTCGCCAAGGAGGTCGCGACGCCCTCCACGGTCCTGAACCCCTTCAAGCTCTACCCCACGATGAGCGCGGGCCTCGACACCCTCATCGTCGACAAGGACATGAGCCTGTGGGACCTGACCTCGATGTTCTGGGCCATGAAGACGGTCTCCGGCGGCGACGGCACCTCGATGAACATGCCGACCTCGGGCTCGGTCACGACCGCGTCGGGCGGCAGCGCGATCAAGTGGGACGAGACAAAGGCCAAGCAGCTCATCTCCGAGCTGAAGAACGACGAGAAGGTGACCGTCTCGGCCTCCTGAGGGGCTTCCCGACGGCTACCGGAGGTCGGTGATCTCCGGGGCGTACACGATGCCCAGCGGTTCCGGGCCGATGTACTGCTGGCAGTTGCACGGCCTGGGCTCGTAGTGCAGCGGTTTGCGCTCCGCGTCCCAGGCCGTCGGCGCCTCCACGACCTCGTGGCACTTGCCCTGCTTGTCATGCTTGGCCAGATGGTGCGTACACCCGCACACCGGCTCCGGCGGCCGCTTCGCCGCATCCAGCGCGAGCTGCTGCCGCTCGGCCTGCTTCAGCAGCTCCAGCCTCCGCTTGTGCCGCGTCCTCAGCGCGCTCCGCACGCTCTCACCGATCTTGCCCCCGCCGACGAGCACGACGGGTATCAGCCACCACATCCAGTCACCCATACGGAACCTCCCCCACCCGACCGGAACTTCAGGCTAGCCGGTCGGATGGGGGGCGGCGTAGGGCCGGGCGGACGCTACGGGAGGTTGCGGGCCATGACGATGCGCTGGACCTGGTTGGTGCCTTCGTAGATCTGGGTGATCTTGGCGTCGCGCATCATGCGCTCGACGGGGTAGTCGCGGGTGTAGCCGTAGCCGCCGAGGAGCTGGACGGCGTCGGTGGTGATGTCCATGGCGACGTCGGAGGCGTAGCACTTGGCGGCGGCGCCGAAGAAGGTGAGGTCGGAATCGACGCGTTCGGACTTGGCGGCGGCGGCGTAGGTGAGCTGGCGGGCGGCTTCGAGCTTCATGGCCATGTCGGCGAGCATGAACTGGATGCCCTGGAACTCGGCGATGGCCTTGCCGAACTGCTTGCGCTCCTTGACGTAGCCGGCGGCGTAGTCGAGGGCGCCCTGGGCGATGCCGAGGGCCTGGGCGGCGATGGTGACGCGGGTGTGGTCGAGGGTCTTCATGGCGGTGGCGAAGCCGGTGCCCTCGGCGCCGATGATGCGGTCGGCGGGGATGCGGACGTTGTCGAGGTAGACCTCGCGGGTGGGGGAGCCCTTGATGCCGAGCTTCTTCTCGGGGGCGCCGAAGGAGACCCCTTCGTCGGACTTCTCGACGACGAAGGCTGAGATGCCCTTGGTGCGCTTGTCGGGGTCGGTGACGGCCATGACGGTGTAGTAGTCGGAGACCCCGGCGTTGGTGATCCAGCGCTTGACGCCGTTGAGGACGTAGAAGTCGCCGTCGCGGACGGCCTTGGTCTTCATGCCGCCGGCGTCGGAACCGGCGTCGGGCTCGGAGAGGCAGTAGGAGAACATGCCTTCGGCGCGGGCCAGGGCGCCCAGGTACTTGGCCTTGAGCTCCTCGGAGCCGGAGAGCTGGACGGGGAGGGAGCCGAGCTTGTTGACGGCGGGGATCAGGGAGGAGGAGGCGCAGACGCGGGCCACCTCCTCGATGACGATGACCGTGGAGAGGGCGTCGGCGCCGGCGCCGCCGTAGGTCTCGGGGACGTGGATGGCGTGGAGGTCGTTGGCCTCCAGGGCGTCGCGGGCCTCCTGGGGGAAGCGGCCGTCTTCGTCCACCTCGGCGGCGAAGGGCGCGATCTTCGCCTCGGCGAGCGATCGCACGGCGTCGCGGAGCATGTCGTGCTCCTCGGAGACGCGGAAGAGGTCGAAATCGGTCGAGCCCGCCACAGCTTCACTCCCCTGAGTGCTAACTACCGTTAAGTAACTCTGTGATTTTATGCTTCCGCTGCGGGTTCGGCACACGTGATGTTGCTTACGGCGCGGCCTACGGCGTGGTCGTGCCCAGCTTGTCCACGGAGTGGGTGGCGATGTAGTCGGCCATGGTGTCGTTGGTCATGGCCTCCCACAGGTCGGAGGTGCCGTTCCGGTCCAGCAGGACCACCGACTGGCCCTTGATCATGTCGGTGCCGGAGACGGGGGCGTTCATGAAGGTCATGTCGCCGGAACGCACGCCCTTCATGCTCCACAGCAGGTCGCGCAGGTCGCCGTCGGACAGGCTCTCGTCGACGCTGACGGTGTCGGTGACGTCGTCCAGCAGGCTCTTGATCTTCAGCGGGTTGGAGAAGGTGCTCTTGGTCATGGTCTTGGAGAGCACGGCGCGCAGGAAGGCCTGCTGGCGGTGGGTGCGGTCGAAGTCGCCGCGCGGCAGGTTGTAGCGCTCGCGTACGTACTTCAGTGCCTGCTCGCCGTTCATGTGCTCGCCGTCGAGGTCGACGCCGCCGACCGCGTCGGTGAGGGCCTTGAAGCCGGACCAGTCGATGATCGCGAGGTGGTCGACCTTGACCTTGGACAGCCGCTGGACGGTGTCGATGAGCAGCGGGGAGCCGCCCCAGGAGAAGGCCGCGTTGAGCTTGGCCTTGCCGTGGCCGGGGATGGAGACCCAGCTGTCGCGCGGGAGGGAGACGACGTAGGCGTTCTTGTGGTTGGCGGGGATGTGGACCAGCATCATCGTGTCGCTGCGCTGGGCGCCGTACTTCCAGTCGGAGACCTTGGCGTCCTTGCCGGTGGTGGGGAGCTCGGAGCGACGGTCGACACCGACCAGAAGGAACGTTTCGCCGCCCTTGGTGTCCTCGGGCAGGGCGCTCTCGGGGACGTTGCTCGGGAAGGCGTTGGGGATCCGGCTGACCTTGCCGGTGTAGTGCTCGACCGCCCACCAGCCGGTCCCGGCGGCGCCGCCGACGCCGGCCAGGAACAGGGCGAGGGCGCCGATGAGCACGCGCCGGGTGCGGCGGCGGCGCTTCGTCCCTTGTCCGGTCTCGGTCTCGGTCTCCTCGGGCTCGATCGCCACGTTGTCTCTGTCAACCGGATCCGTCGTCGTCACGCAATGCTCCCACCACCTGCACACGCTCCCCACGTGTGCGACTGGGGGCATTGTGGCCTGTGTGACACCCCCGTGGCCATGCCGGTGAGGGCACGATTGGTACAAGTGTCGGGTAAGGGGCCCCGCACTCCCGACGCGCGTCTGATGACCTGCTGCGATGCGCCGTGACAGCCTGCAGATCCACGCGATGAGGCGTTCACCGGAGGCACCAATGACGTACGCGTACGATCCCGAGCTGGCCGCGGCCATCCCCATGATGCCCCGCGCCGATGTCTCCGACCTCCCCGGCGCCCGGGCCGAGATGGCGGCCGGGGTCGCGGCCGCCAACGCGGACGTGGACACGACCGGCGTCGAGGTCGGCCGGATCACGGTGCCCGGGCCGGAGGGCGCGCCCGAGGTGGTGCTGCACACGTACCGGCCGGAGGGCGTGGAGGGGCCGCTGCCGTTGATCTACGACATCCATGGCGGCGGCTTCATCATGGGCTCCCCCGAGCTCGAACACGGTCCGAATGTGACGTACGCCCGTGAGGTGGGCGCGCTCGTGGTCTCCGTGGACTACCGGCTGGCGCCCGAGCACCCCTTCCCGGCCGGGCTGGAGGACTGCTACGCCGGGCTGGTCTGGGTCGCCGCGAACGCCGCCGGGCTGGGCGCCGACCCCGACCGGATCGTGGTGCACGGCTGGAGCGCGGGCGGCGGCCTGGCGGCGGCCGTGGCCCTGCTCGCCCGGGACCGGGGCGGGCCGGCGATCCGCTTCCAGTTCCTGGGCATCCCGGAGCTGGACGACCGCCTGGACACGCCCAGCATGCGGGCCTTCACCGACACCCCGCTGTGGAACCGCCCCAACGCGATCATCAGCTGGGACAGCTACCTGGGCGCCGGTGTCCCCGGCACCGGCGAGGTCTCCCCCTACGCGGCGCCGGTGCGGGCCAAGGACCTGACCGGGCTGCCGTCCGCGTATGTGTCGGTGGCGGAGTTCGACCCGCTGCGGGACGAGGGCATCGACTACGCGCGGGCGCTGCTGGAGGCCGGGGTGAGCTGCGAGCTGCACCTGTTCCCCGGGACCTTCCACGGGTCGAGCCTGGTGAGCTACGCGGAGATCTCGCAGCGTGAGGCCGCCGAGGCGGTGGCGGTGCTGCGGCGGGCCCTGCGGTAGCGGCTACCCGGAGGCCAGCCGCAGCGCGTAGAGCGCGAGTTGGGCGCGGAACCTGTCCTCGGGGCCGGTGAGCGGGCGGCCGAGGGCCTTCTCGACGTGGGCGAGCCGGCCGGCCACCGAACTGTGGTGCAGGTGCAGCTCGGCGGCGGCCTGGCGCAGCGAGCCCGTACGGCAGAAGGCGGCGAGGGCGGCGAGGGACTCGCCCGTGAGGCCGCCCAGGGCCTGGACGTCGGGCTGGGCGCGCAGCCGGTCCACGGGGATGTCCGCGAGCAGGGCCACGGTGCCGAGGTCGTCGTGCGCGACGACGGCCTCGTGGGCGAGGTCCGAGGTGAAGCGCAGCGCGACCCGGGCCTGGGCCCAGGAGGTGCCCGCGTCGAGCGCGGCGACGCCGCCGCCGATGCCGATCCGCAGGCCGGGCGGCAGCACGGCGTCGCGCAGGTCCGGTGGCGGGGACGGGATCGACGCGGTGCCCTCGTGCCGCTGGACCAGCGCGACCCCGTACTCCCCCAGCGCCGTCACCCGGACCGTCGCGATGGCGGCGAGACCGCTGTCCCGCACCAGCGCGACGGTCACCGGACCGGCGATGCTCGCGACCAGGACCCGCAGCGGGCGGTCCGGGGCCAGCCCCAGCAGCCGCAGCGCACGGGCCCGGTCCTCCACCGCCTCCCGGGCGGACAGCACCAGCTCGGCCAGCGCCGGATCCGCCACATGCGGCTGCGGCGGCGGCTGCTGCTGAGACGCGGACTGCGGGCGCCCCAGCAGCACCTGGGCCGCTATCGCCATCCACTCCACCACCAGCTCGTCCAGCGGCCCCGGCTCCCCCGGCCGCTCCAGCCAGACCCGGCCGGCGGGGGTGAGCCGCGTACTCTCCGAGACCGCACCGGGTACGGCGGGCAGCTCGCCGCCGTCGGGCGCGAAGCGTACGGTCCGCCCGTCGGCCGTTTCCAGGCCGGCCGGGCACTCGGCCAGCCCGGCGGTGG
>Ga0307517_10008348_pt1 | contig 14861 bp, 12 predicted proteins | sample 23_EM_MG_FD_194515 | JGI IMG/M metagenome (GOLD analysis project Ga0307517, IMG submission 194515) | Populus trichocarpa ectomycorrhiza microbial communities from riparian zone in the Pacific Northwest, United States - 23_EM | ecosystem: Host-associated > Plants > Roots > Unclassified | place... | reverse complement strand
TGTCTTGAGTCATATATATATATATATATATATATATATATATATATATATATATATATATATATATATTTGGATTGTGCTGGCAAGTTGGTTATATTTGGTGTTGGTTTTAGTTGCGCAAGAACCGCAAGAAGGTGAGACGAGAGGTTTGAGCGCGTGAGGATATTAAGAGTGTTTGAGCGAAACACGAGCGGTGTGAGGATTTGTTTTACCACTAACCAATTGTTGCAGGTGCTGTCATGTCAGATCAAAACAACACACCACCCCCTCCCGATGTAGAACTTAAATTCCAAATGCAAGTCATGACGAAGATGATGGAAAGAATGAATTCCATGACGGGGAACGTGTGTGACAGACTTGAGAAGGTGGGAAAACAGGGTAATATGGCCGAAACATGTACCCAAGACGTGAGAAAGGTTGGGGCTGAACCGAAATCAAACAATGACAGTGGGGCCGAAAGGCCAAGGTGGGCTGATTATGAGGATTTTGAGGTGGACATTGATGATATTGTTGATGGTGGTTTTAAGGATGAGACCATAGGCCATCGGGAAGGTTTTCGGCGGCCTAGAAACCGAAGGGATTTCATGTATTTTGATGAGGTGTTATGGCAAAAGAAAAGGAGGATTCAAAGGAGAGGTGGTATCAAATGGAGAGAAATAAAGAGATTAGTGTTCTAAAAAAAGAATACAAGAGTCTATCCCGTATTCTAGGGAAGATGAAGCAAGAACTTGATGTGTTAACGGCAACAGTCAATGCCCAGCAAGCTTTAAAAAGAGAGGAGAAAATACGCTGCAATGATGATGTACGAAATAGAACGGCTGCTACTTTCATCCAAAGTTGTTGGCGACGATTGTTGGCAAGAAAAGAACTCCAAAGGCTTCAAAAAAAGGCTAAGGAATTGACCATTCAACTTTTTGGTGATTTGAGGACGAATCATCTTGAAGAGAGAGGGAATGATACGATCGAGAAAAGGTCAAATTCAGATTTTGATGTAAAATGTGCAACTATCCAGTTTTACGGCAATAGTCATAATTCCCAATCCGATCGTTGGATCGAGCTAGACATTTAGGTGGAGTCTCCTGACATGTTTTCCTACCTTGGTTTAAAATTTCAGATCCATTGGAATTCGGGAAGGCATCGAAACACGGGTCAACAAAGGCTGTACGAATTTTGTTATTTACTTCCTTTTGACTTGTGAACTTCCTATTTGGCTAGGATTCCTTTCCTAAAAGGATGTGGCAGCTTATTTTGGAAATCTACTAATTCTACAAGAATCTTTAATGGGCTGCAACATAGTTTCCAAGTGTGGCAAGGATTCATAATTATTTCAGAATCCTTTTCTTACATGGATTCCTTATTCATCCTAGCTACAAAAAGGAAAAAAGACTTCAGAATAAATTCTACCTTCAGATCAGATTTCCTAGTTATTTGGGACTTCTTAATGGTGACAAATCTAATTCTAGCATATTTAGGATGGTAATTTTTGGATTTTTATTATTTTCTTCTTAGTCTTTGGGTTATTATTACTTATTTGGGTCAATTGTAAGTGGGCTTAATATAAGTCCACCTAAGGGGGGTCCATTAGGGTTTTTTAAAGTCTAGAGTTATTATAAATAAAGGCATAACCAGACATATAAGTTAGACAATTCAGATTAATAAAATTTCTTGTTTGTCGCACTTTGTGTGTGTGTGTGTGTTGGTGAGATAATCTCCCTTCCATGGTTCTCTAAAGAACTGAAAAATGACTTATCGAAGAACAATTGTCTTCGTGGCGTCATCCTTATACTTCTCATTCGCAAATCAATATTCGTTGGGTGGGGGTCTCCGTTTCCAATAATGCTGGTGCCTAGGTACAAGTTATCTTTGTGTCACACTCCTATCAAACCTGATTTACTTGGCTTTCCGGGAATTGGAGTCTTTGTGTGTGGGTTGCGTGACCATGTGATCACGAGGTTCGCATCAGTTATGGGCTTTTCAGTTTAGTGTTTTTGGGTCAGTTTTGAGTGGACCTCATATACGTCCACATAAGGGGTCCATTAGGGTTAATTTTTTAAGAAATATTTAAACTCATGTAACCAAAATTTCGGCATTCTTTGATGAATATTACTTCTAAATTTTTCAGTTTTAACGTGTGAGAGTGATTATTGCATTCTTTTGTTCTTGAACGAACTGAATCTGACTTATCAAAGATTAACTGGCTTCGTGACGTCATTCTACTTATTCTAATAGTGTTGGTGTCTTGGGGCAGGTTTCCATTGTGTCACACTTCTATTAGACATATTTTGGCTTTGCAGGATCAGATCTCAATCTTGATTGTGGGTTGCGTCACCACGTGATCACGAGATTCGCATCAATTGGTATCAAAGCTAGGCTTCGAAACAAGGTCATATCCTTATGTTATTTTTGTTTTTTTTAGTGTTCCTTTAAGTTTTTCAATGTTTGCGTCCATCTTTTTGTTCTTTGTGTTTGGGTTATCTAAGCAAAACAAAAAAGGCTTATATTTTATCTTGTTACTCTCTCTAATCATATCAGTATATTAAAAGAGAGAGAGAGAGAGAGATTAGTTGAAATTTAAAGGATGATTTAATTTTTGCCCCAGAAACACAATTCTTTGTGAATCATAAGCAAACCACCTCAGAATCAATTGAAACTTCATATTCAGTCTATTAGGGGTGAGATCATATCATATGTCAAATGTGGGCTTATATTCTCATATCGTTTGCTTGAAGTTTTAATTCGAGGATCAATTTTACCGTAGAAACACAACTCTTGGTGAACTATATGCAAATCACCTCAGAATCAATTGGAACTTCATATTCTGTTTATTGGTGGTGAGATCGCAAAATATATAAAATTTGGGCTTATTTTAATATAGTTTGCTTGAGTTTTAATTCGAGGTTCAATTCTGCCGTAGAAACACTACTCTTAGTGAACATAAGCAAACCACCTGAGAATCAATTGAAACTTCATAATCTGTGTATTGGGGGATAGATCACACCATATATTAAATTTGAGATTATTTTGATATCGGCTTCTGTAAGTTTTAATTGGAGATTCAATTCTGCCGCAAACTGATTATACCTTTGGGTACCTAGATATAAGAGAATGATCTATAAATTGAGTTTTGTTCTTTTTTTTGTATAATAATACTAAATATTGAATTTGAGGTCATTTTGAGATCGTTTGGTCTGGGTTTTAATTCTGTTACGGAAAAATTGTGTAACAGGTTAAATTTGCGTCAAGTTTCAAAACGTGATCCTTACTGTTTGGTTTTGTCCAAAACTTTTTGTTGCTATTATATTTGGGTTATCTAGGAGTCAAGTAATTTTTTTTTGCTAATATTCGCTTCTGTTTTATTCCGTGTCTTCGTTTCGTCCACAATTCATATATATTTGCATTGCTACTCGTGAAATCGTAATCGTAGTTTTGTTTTGCTATGTTTTCAGTATATTTATTGATTCTTGAGTCTGAAAATTATAATTAGAATACGCTGCTACTGACTTTGATATTTTGATTTTAGTTCCTAAAGAACCAAAAGAAAGCAAGTTGTGAGGTAAAAGACGTAGTGAGCTTATTAGAGTGAAAAGCCTTGATTTTTTTGTGTGATACATGAGAGGTGTGAGGATATATGTTGTGCTACTAACCAAATTTTGCATATTCAAAGAAAGTCTGAAAACAACGAATCAGCGACACAAAATGCTCCTTAGATGTCCCAAGCTCCTCTAGGTCCATCTTGCTCCATATGTTCTGAGCAAGCTCATTCGATAGTTCTTAAAGCTTCTTTGCCCTAGCTCTTGTAATGGGCCCAATTGGCATCCCCAATGGGTCGTTGGTGATGAGGATCAGCCTAATAGCAAGCATAATCATGCCAACGACCCATTGGGGATGCCAATTGGGCCAATTACAAGAGCTAGGGCAAAGAAGCTTAAAAAAGCATTGAATGGGCTTGTTAAGAACTTATGAAGCAAAATGGACCTAGAACGGCTTGGGACATTTAAGAAGCATGAAGGACAGCTTTTAATTCATCTAATTCAAGTCCAAGAAGAGCTCAATTCATGTGGAACAAGGGGCTAATGTGTTCGGCCCAATACCAGCCGCCTTGTTAGGCTTGTTTTTTTTTTTTTCTAATGCTAAAGGAATAGAAAGTCAGCAATTAATTATCCTAATTAAGTAACGAAGTTGGCTAGATCTTATTCCTAAAGAGGGGAGGATTATTTAATGTTTTTCCTAACGTAGGAAGGAAAGTAATTAAATCAGCAACAGAGGAAATTTTTTTTCTTATTTGTCCAAGTTAAACAAGGAAATGCAAGCTAATAAAGGACATCAAAGGGGGCAGCAACACAAATTTCCTAAATCAGATTTCTTCAAGTTTATTTGGGACTTCTTAAGGGTGAAAAATCTAATTCTAGCATATTTAGAATGGTAATTTTCAGATTTTTATTATTTTCTTCTTAGTCTTTGGGTTATTATTACTTATTTAGGTCAATTGTAAGTGGACTTCATATAAGTCCACCTAATGGGGGTCTATTAGGGTGTCTTTAAGTCTGGAGTCAGTATAAATAAAGGCATAACCAAACATGTAAGGTTACATAATTTTCAGATCAATAAAACTTCATGTTTGCCGCACTTGTTATGTATTGGTGGGATAATCTCCCTTCCTTGATTCTCTAAAGAACTAAAAAGGACTTATCGAAGAATAACTGGCTTTGTGGCGTCATCATTATACTTCTCGTTTGCAAATCAATATTCATTGGGTGGGGGTTTTTCATTTCCAACAGTGTTGCTGCCTAGGTACAAGTTATCTTGTGTCACACTCCTATCAAATCTGATTTACTTGGCTTTCCGGGAATTGGTGTCTTTGCGTGTGGGTTGCGTGACCACATGATCACGAGGTTCACATCAGTTGGCATGATTACGCTTGGTGTTGGGCTGATCCTCATCAACTAGAAATAGAAAAATCAAGATCGTTAGTGTTGAAATAAGTCTCCTTATACACAAGTAAGATTATCGGATTGTTAATGAAAAATACAAATCTGATTTGAGCTTCTATTGCATAAAAATTAAGTTGTTTCTTTAATTTTTCCACACTATTATCATCACACAAGCTTACTTTCTTCACTCATCGGGTTTTACTTCCACTCTCAACCGGTTTAATTAATGATTTAGGTTTAGCCGAATCTGATGGTCTTCTCTCATTTTCCTTACGTGAATTTCATTTGATCATCATTTACAATAGGTTTCACTTGTTTTGGAGAAAGAGGTACAAGAGTGATGGTTTTACCATCCTTTACAATAGGTTGAGATTTAAATTTACCTTTCCTATCCGTATGAGTGTCTTTTTTGGTCTTAGGTGGTTCTGCCTTTGCATAAAGCTTTGGTTGGACAACCTCCTCTCTCTTCAGATTCGGCCTCCATGTTGAGGAAAATGAAGCTGAATTGGTCTGAAAATGTGTACTGCCCCTTCTCTTTATTTGCCTCTCCACCTTCGTTGCTATATGGACCATGTCCTCCAATTCCACACAATCTTGTAATTCTACAACATTTGTAATGTCCCTATTCAACCTATTTAGAAATCTAGTCATATTAGCTTCCATATCCTCAATCACATTGGCCCGAATCATTGTGATCTCCATCTCCTTGAAATACTCATCCATGTGCCTAGAACCCTGATTCAAACCCTGCAATTTTAGATACAAATCACTATAATAGTGGTTAGGCACAAATCACCTTCTCATCAACACTTTCATCTCCTCCCACGACGCTACCGGCCTCTCTCCACTCCTTCTCCTACTAATCAAATTCTGATCCCACCAAATCAGTGCCTAATATGTGAACTCAATTACTACCATTTTTACCTTTTTGGCCTCCGAATAGTTATGGCAATAAAAAATCTAATCCACCTTTTTCCCCAATTCCAAATACACCTCGGGATCGTTTTTACCTTGAAATGAAGGTAATTTCAGTTTGATAGCATCCAAGTCACCATCTAAATCATCATGTTCCCAAATACTATGAAAATTTCCCTTTTGGCTGAATTGGCTCCTAGTTCTAGTCCTAAAATCCCTTCGGTTTCGAGGCTGCCGAAAACCTCCCTGATGGCCTTCGGTCTCGTTGTCAACACCACCATCACCAATATCATCAACTCCCTCCTCAAAATCTTCATAATCAGCCCACCTTGGCCTTTCAGCCCTACTGCCACTGTTTACTTTTCGGTTCAGCCCCAACCTTCCTCACGTCTTGGGTGCTTGTACCAGCCTCGTTACCATGTCTCTCCACCCTATCAAGTCTGTCACACATGTTCCCTATCACAAAATTTATCCTCTCCATCATCTGTGTCATGGCTTGTATTTGAAACTTAAGTTCTCCTTCGAGAGGGGATGGTGTGTTTTTTTGATCTGACATGATAGTACCTGCAAAAATTGGTTAGTGGTAAAAAAATATCCTCACGTTGCTCGTGTTTTTCTCAAACACTCTTAATATCCTCACAGGCTCACACCTCTTGTCTCACCTTCTTGCAGATCTTGCATGACTGAAACCAACACCAAATGGAACCAACGTAGCAGCGCAATCCAAATATGTATATAATGCGGACCTCAAAATCACATGGTCACGCAACCCACAATCAAGATTGAGATCTGGTCCCGGAAAGCTGAAATAAGTCTAAAAGAAAGTGTGACACAATGAAAACCTGCCCCAAGGCACCAATACTATTATAATGAAGTAGAATGACGCCATAAAGCCAGTTAATCTTTGATAAGCCAGATTCAGTTCGTTCAAGAACTAAAGAATGCAAGAATCACTCTCACACGTTAAAATTGAAAAATTCAGAAGTAATATTCATCAATGGGTGCTGAAATTTTGGTTAGATGAGTTGAAATAGTTCTTGAAAAATTGACCCTAATGGACCCTTATGTGGACTTATATAAGGTCCATTCAAAACTGACCCAAAAACCCTAACCTGAAAAGCCCATAACGTGATCCAAACAAGTCTTGGATCCTAGCTGAAAATAAAGTATTAATCAAACCCAAACAAGCCTTGAGTTGTAGCTAACAAAATAAAATAAAGCCCTTAATATTAAATATATGTTGTGCCATGAGAAGAAGAGAAGGAAATAAAATATTACAGAACTGATTCAAGGCTTATTTTGTGTCACACTCCTATCAAACCTGATTTACTTGGCTTTCCAAGGAATTGATGTCTTTGCGTGTGGGTTACGTGATCACGTGGTTCACATCAAGATTGTGACAGCTTGTTTTGGGAATCTCCTAGTTCTATAAGGATCTTTAATGGGCTACAACATAGTTTCTAAATGTAGTAAGAATTCATTAATGTTTCATAATCCCTTTCTTACAAGGATTCCTTATTCATCCTAGCTATACAAGAAAAGAATGGCTGATGGTATTTAATGACATTTTAGTTTATAGGAAGGAAACTAAATTGGCAAGGGTAAAACATGAAGATTTTCTTTATTAATTGTCCATATAAAAAACAAGGAAACCAAGCATAACAAGACAACAAGAATTCAGAATTAATTCCACATTTAGATCAGATTTTCTAGTCTATTTAGGACTTTTTAGGGGTGACAAGTCTAATTTTAACATGTCTAGGATATTAATTTTTGGATTTTTATTATTTTTATTTTTTCTTCTTAGTCTTTGGGTTATTATTACTTATTTGGGTCAATTGTAAGTGGGCCTCATATAAGTCAACATAAGGGGGGTCCATTAGAGTTTATTTCAGTCTAGAGTCAGTATAAATAAAGCTATAACCAGACGTGTGGGGGGCTACAAATTTTTTAGATTAATAAACATCTTGTTCCATAACATTGTGTGTGAGTGGTGAGATATTCTCCGTTGGTTCTCTAAAGAACTGAAACGACTTATCGATGAACAACTGATTTCGTGGTGTCATCTTTATACTTCTTGTTCGTAAATTAATATTCGTTGGGTGGGGGTTTCCGTTTCCAATAGTGCTGGTGCCTAAGTACAAGTTATTTTTGTATCACACTCCTATCAATCCTGATTTACTTGGCTTTCCAGGAATTTGGTGTCTTTACGTGTGGGTTGTATGACCACATAATCACAAGGTTCACATCAATTTGACGAGACTCTATTTAGGAGTCTGAATGAAAATGAGATTGAGCAAGCCTTAAAGTAGGTCCACAAGGGGATCTGATATGGTTCAGGTTCAACCTTAGATTCCTTATAGTAAGCATTCAGTTATATGTTTGAAATTGGTTATTGATATGGTTCAGTATATGGTTCAGCCTTGTGATACGATCCGAGCGAGGTCAGATTCGGATTTTGGTGTAAAAGTTTCTACTATCTAGTTTTACGCTATTGAGCATAACTCTAAATCCAACCATTGGATCGAGCTGAAACTTTACCAGAAGATTCCAGAGGTATGTTTTTTTATTGGGGTAAATATTCAGGTGAATCGGAGTTTGGTAAGGACTTACAATATAGGTCAGAACAATCTGTATGAATTTTGTTATTTACTTCTTTTTGACTTGCGGACTTTCTATTTGGTAAGGATCGTTTTCCTACAAGGATGTGACAACTTGTTTTGAGAATCTCCTAGGTTTACAAGGATCTTTAATGGGCTGCAACATAGTTTCTAAGTGCGGCAATGATTCATTAATGTTACAGAATCCTTTTCTTACAAGGATTCCTTATTCATCCTAACTACACAAGGAAAGAATGGCTGGTGGTATTTAATGACATTTTGGTTTCAAGGAAGGAAACTAAATTGGCAAGTATAAAAGATAGAGATTTTCTTCATTAATTGTCCATTCAAAATAAGGAAACCAAACACAACAAGGCAAGAAGACTTCAAAATTAATTCCACATTCATATCATATTTCCTAGTCTATTTGGGACTTCTTAAGGGTGACAAATTTGATTCTAGCATATATAGAATATTAATTTCAGATTTTTATTATTTTTATTCTTAGTCTTTGGTTTATTATTACTTAATTGGGTCAATTGTAAGTGGATCTCATCCACATAAGGGGGTTCATTAGGGTTTATTTCAGTTTAGAATCAGTATAAATAAAGCCATAATTAGACATGTAAGGCTACAAAATTTTCAGATTAATATACATCTTGTGCCGCAACTTTGTGTGTGAGTGGTGAGATATTCTCCCTTCCTTGGTTCTTAAAAAAACTAAAACAACTTATCAAAGAACAACTGACTTCGTAACGTCATCCTTACTTCTCTTTCGCAAATTAATATTCGTTGGGTGGGGGTTTTCATTTTCATAGTACTGGTGCCTAGGTACAAGTTATCTTTGTGTCACACTCCTATCAAACCTGATTTGCTTGGCTTTTCCGGGAATTTGGTGTCTTTGCATATGGGTTGCGTGACCACGTGATCACGAGGTTCGCATCAAACCATAATGATAGATCAAATCCTTCTCAATGAATCTCTTGACTATTTTATGTGTTACATGGATGCAAGAGTAGGCTTTTTACCCATTTAGTGAAGTAGTCGATGGCCACCAAAATGAATCTATACTCATTGCTCGCTTTGGGATTGATTCACCCTATAATATCTGAACCCGCATATCAAAAGGCTAAGGCGAGGTCATATTGAACAGCGGTGTGCCAGAGGTGTATTTATCTTATCACCATATATCTAACGCTTATGGCACTTTTTGACATAGTCTACACAATCTCTCTCCATGGTCAACCAGAAATACCCTCATCTTTGCATTTGCCTTGCCATCGTATGGCCATTGGAGTGGGTGGCATAGATCCTGATTTAGCAAGTCCTTCTCAAACTCTGTATCACCTGAAAGTTTATTCCAACATAGACAAATACCTCTAGAATCTTCTGGTAAAGTTTCAGCTCGATCCAACAGTTGCATTTGGAGTTACGCTCAATAGCGTAAAACTGGATGGTATGAAATTTTACGCAAAAGTTTGAATCTGACCTTACTTGGATCGTATCATTCCCTCTCTCTTCAAGATGATTCATCCTCGAATCACAAACAGGTTTAATTGACAATTCCTTACGCCTCTTGTTGAAGCCTTTGGAGTTCTTTTCTTGCACGCACTTGCTTGCAACAACATTGTATGAATATAGTAGCCGATAATAATTTCAAATAAGCAAGCCTTGCCTTCCACTTGTGTATATATTTTTGAATGATAACAATTGATGCCCTCTTTCATTTTTTATCCTTTAAGCGCTAAACTAAAGCTCTCTATTCTTCACGTTCTTTATTTATAAACCTTTGCAAGTCGTTTAGCCTCGCACTCTTTATCTAACATCATAAAAGCATTATGATAATAAATATTTGAAACTCGTAACCTCCGTTTCTCTTCCTTCTCAATTTGTCACACATGTTCCCCATCACGAAATTCATTATTTCCATAATCTTCATCATGGCTTACATTTGGAACTTAAACTCTTGGGAGGGGGTGGTGTGTTGTTTTGATCTGACATGATGGTACTTGCAAAATTGGTTAGTGGTATAAAATATCCTCACGTCGCTCGTGTTTCACTCAAACTTAGGTTTTTCCCCTTGTCTCACCTTATTTCGGTTCTTGCAAAATTGAAATCACACAAATTGAACCAACTTAACAGCAAAGGTCAGGCTATGGGTGTTTAAAGAGGAGATTTGGTGTTGAAGAAGATCTCACTGGCATCGAGAGAAGACCAAAGTAAATGGGCGCCAAACTATGAGGTACCATATATGGTGAGAAAGGCTTTTTCTAGAAGAGCCTGAATTTTGACTAGTATGGACGAAAAGAATCTACCTGGACCTGTAAATTTTGATGTTATAAAGAAATACCATGTGATACGATCCAGGCAATGAAAAAACAACCAGATTCAGATTTTGACGTAAAATGTGCAACTGTCCAGTTACACGACAATAGTCATAATTTTTAATCCAACAGTTGGATCAGGCTGAAATTATACATAGAGTCTCCTGACATGTTGTCCTACCTTTGGTTAAAATTTCAGGTCAATCGAAGTTCGAGAAGGCATCACAATACTGGTCAAAAGAGGCTGTATAAATTTTTTTATTTACTTCCTTTTGACTTGTGAACTTCCTATTTGGCTAGGATTCTTTTCCTACAAGGATGTGACATCTGGTTTTGGGAATTTCCTAGTCTTACAGGGATATTTAATGGGCAACAACATAGTTTTCATGTGTGGTATGAACTGCATATTTAATGGGCAACAACATAGTTTACAAGGATATTTTATGGTGTATAAAAACAATTATTCTAGCTTTATTATAGTAGGAATTTATTATTAAATAAGTTTCCAAGTCAATTAAGAATACTTTGCAAACAAGGAAACTAAAGAGGAGACAACTTCAGATTTGATTCTCCTAACTTTTATGGGATTTCTAAAGGGCAGCAAATCTAATCCTATCATATTTAGGATATTAAATTTGGATTTATTGTTGTTGTTGTTGTTATTTTCTTTTTAGTTTAGCGTTTATTTATATTATTTGGGTTTAATTGTAAGTGAGCATCATATAAGTCCACATAAAGGCTCCATTAGGGTTTGTTTCAGTTTAGAGCCAGTATAACTAAAGGCATAACCAGACATGTAAGGGTTATGCAATTTTTAGATCAATAAACTTCTTTTGTCGTTCTTGTTGTGTGTTGGTGGGATAATCTCCCTTCCTTGGTTCTCTAAAGAACTGAAAAATGACTTATCGAAGAACAATTGACTTCATGGCGTCATCCTTCTACTTCTCGTTCGCGAATCAATATTCGTTGGGTGGGGGTTTCCATTTCCAATAATACTAGTGTCTAGGTACAAGTTATCTTTGTGTCACACTCCTATCAAACTCGATTTACTTGGCTTTCCAGGAATTGGTGTCTTTACGTGTAGGTTGCTTGACCGCGCATGTTCAAGAGGTTCGCATCAAATGTGAACCATTAAAAATCCAGTACAAAAAGTGCATGGACAAAGAAAATAAGAAGTTCGATCATCTCAGAAAAAATGGAGGCCAAAGCTCTTTATGTGAAGATCTAATAAAAGACTATTCGTTAAAAATCCTAGATATTTTTCACACTACAGGTAGGTTATCTAATCATGAACCACAGGTTGGTCGCTCGAACAGAGACCATCTGTAAAAAATCCTAGATACTTTTCACACAAAGGGTAGGTACCCGATCACGAACCATGGGTTGGTTACCTAAAGAAAGACCTTACATGAACAATCCTAAATATTTTTCACACCACGGGCAGGTTACCCGATCACGAACCATAGGTTGGTTACCCGAAGAAAGACCTTACATGAACAATCCTAAATATTTTTCACACCACGGGCAGGTTACCCGATCACGAACCATGGGTTGGTTACCCGAAGAAAGACCTTACATGAACAATCCTAAATAATTTTCACACCACGGGCAGGTTACCCGATCATGAACCATGGGATGGTCATATGAATAGAGACCTTCCATGAAAAATCTTAGTTATTTTCACAACACGGGCAGGTCACCCGATCAGAGACCACGGCAAGTCACCCAATCAGAGAGTACAGGCAGATCACCCGAACACGAACCACGGGCAGGTCGCCTAAAATGATATGATGGTCAAATTCGGATTTTGACTTAAAATGTGCAACTATCCAGTTTTACGGAAACAATCATAGTTCTCAATCCGACCGTTGGATCTAGCTGACATTTTACATGGAGTCTCCTGACATGTTGTCCTACCTTGGGTTAAATGTTCAGGTCAATTGGAGTTCAGAAAGGTATCTCAATACGGGTCAACAGAGGCTGTATGAATTTTGTTATTTACTTCCTTTTGACTCATGGACTTCCTATTTGGCTAGAATTTTTCTAAAAGGATGTGGCAGCTTATTTTGGAAATCTACTAATTCTACAAAGATCTTTAATGGGCTGCAACATAGTTTTCAAATGTTGCAATGATTCATAATTATTTCAGAATCCTTTTCTTACAAGGATTCCTTATTCATCCTAGCTACAAAAAGGAAAGAAGACTTCAGAAAAAATTCTACCTTCAAATCAGATTTCCTAGTCTATTTGGGACTTCTTAAAGGTGACAAATCTGATTCTAGCATATTTAGGATGGTAATTTTTGGATTTTTATTATTTTTATTATTTTCTTCCTAGTCTTTGGGTTATTATTACTTATTTGGGTCAATTATAAGTGGGCTTAATATAAGTCCACCTAAGGGGGGTCCATTAGGGTTTATTTAAGTCTAGAGTTAGTATAAATAAAGGCATAACCAGACATGTAAGTTAGACAATTCAGATTAATAAAATTCTTGTTTGCCGCACTTTGTGTGTGATGTTGGTGAGATAATCTCCCTTCCATGGTTCTCTAAAGAACTGAAAATGACTTATCGAAGAACAACTGGCTTCGTGGCGTCATCCTAATACTTCTCGTTCGTGAATCAATATTCGTTGGGTGGGGGTTTACCGTTTCCAATAGTGCTGGTGCCTAGGTAAAAGTTATCTTTGTGCCACACTCCTATCAAACCTGATTTACTTGGCTTTTCCGGGAATCGATGTCTTTGCGTATGGGTTGCGTGATCATGAGATTCGCATCATAAACAAAGATCATTTGTGAAATATCTTTGATATTTTTCACAAAGTATCAACTTTCAAATACTCACCATTTAGTTTCTTATCTTTAAAAACTTATTTTTTAAAGTCTTTTAAAAGACTTTATACTGTAGGTATTGTAAAGAGAAATATCTAGGTTTTTTAACGGATGGTCTCTATTCGGGCAACCAGCCTGTGATTCATGATTAGGTAACCCCTGCTCATTATGTGATTTAAGACATGATTTAGTGTGTGTGTGTGTGTGTGTGTTTTGTTTAAAGTTTAGTTGAAGGATTAAATTTGTTCATTGAAGTGTTAAGTGTTGGTATGTAGTAATGTTTTATAAGCTTTGATGTTAAGATGATCATTTTTTGAAGTTATGGCAATGTGTTCTAAGTAGGTAAGGTGTACTAGGAGTGATACATCATCCCTATACACAACTAGTCCTCTAATCTAAAATCTAAGACTAGTTAGGGTTTCTAGTGACCAAAATACTAAATAGCGACTACATTCTTTTTTTCTAATAAGAAACAATAATTCCATATTCTTTTCATCCATCACCACAAAGATCCCGTTTCAAGAGGACAATATTTACGACACCGCACATGTGCGACACTAATGATGATTAATGATTGATGATTTAAATGTATTAAGATGTTGGTTGTTTTGGTAGCAGAGTTAGATATGATTTTAAGGTTGTTTTGAAAGTATACATGAGTGTAAAAGGAAAGGTCATTTCAATTATTTATCAAATAAATTTCAAGACTATTTATGAAACAGTATTGGGGCTATTCTGTTTTGAAAAGCTATTTCAATAGTGTAATGTATAAAGTCTACTGTCGTCTTTGAAATAATATTGAGGGTGCATCAAAATGGTTGTTTCATTGCTCAATGTGAGAAATGAGGACTATTTTAGGGATTATTGGGTAATTAAAGTACAGTAATTTAAGGAATTATGGAAAGGTATTGTGCTGACAAACAAGACATTAATTTAATAGATATTAAGAAAAAGATGTATAGATAATGCGATAGATATTTCATGATCAATATATATAGACAACTACTTGGGATACTAACTAAAATTGTGGGAAACTATCAATCACACACAAGATGGTGTATGTTATTTAGGAAACTATATAATGCATACCTGAGAGACAAATTCACTTCCATTTATTTTTTTTTTGGTAAGTTGACGTATGTATTAAAAGAAGAAGATACAAACATTATAAGGGGCATACCCCAGATTTACAATGATAACAGAAACATAAAACAACAGATGGCTACAGGATAGCCACCGACCGTAAAACTGAAACCACACT
>Ga0307517_10008347_pt1 | contig 14862 bp, 13 predicted proteins | sample 23_EM_MG_FD_194515 | JGI IMG/M metagenome (GOLD analysis project Ga0307517, IMG submission 194515) | Populus trichocarpa ectomycorrhiza microbial communities from riparian zone in the Pacific Northwest, United States - 23_EM | ecosystem: Host-associated > Plants > Roots > Unclassified | place... | reverse complement strand
CGCTGCCCTGCTCGTTGTCGCCGAATCCGTCGTTGTCGTTGTCGTCGAATCCGTCGTTCGCGGCCATCGTCGCGGTTGTTGACATCCGTGACGTGGCAGTCACCTGCTACGGGTTTTGTGGTCAGCGAATGGGGGATAGTGATTGGGGGGGGGTTACTCACCTTGGGACGTCGTGACGTGGCGAGTGGGATGGCGCGAACGGCGGCGGAGAGGACTGGTGGTGGTGGGAAGCAAGAGGCTGACGTGGCAACCGATAACCGCTCGTATCCGGATTTGGGACGCCGCGGGCCGTGGGACCGGTAGATGGTCACATAATCGATTAAATATCCAACATTGACAACGCTGGCATGGTGCAGTGGACTCGAGCGCGCGCTTATGTGTGTGCTTGGTCCCGAGTTCAATTCGCGTATGGTCCATTTTTTTTCTAGTACCAATAATATAATTAAATCATTACAACTACTGTTCTGTATTGATTTGTGCTATTATTTCTATTATTCTAATATTGGTTATTAAGGATTCCACCTGGATTCCATGTGGAAATTCCATGTGGAATGGTGGAATCCACATGGAATCCACATGGAATCCACATGGAATATAGGTGGAAGGAAATCACCAAAATGGGTGAGATCTCAGCCAAAACATATTCCATATGGAATAGGCAGATTCCATGTGGAACAGCATGGATTCCACATAGATTCCACATGGATTCCATGTGGAATAAGGGGGCAGGGTAAAGACCTCCCCGTTGGGCTGCTCGAGCTCGTATTTGCTCTGGGGCTCATTGGGCTGCTTTTTTTATAGAAAAAAATGTGCATTGTAGTAAATACAGTATATTTACATACATTCTACTATTTTATAAATATCTGGGCATGCGAGAATAGATGGATGGCGTAGGATCGATTTGGATGACGCCTTCCCAATTAGGCAAGCACTCCCAGTTGGGGTTCGGTTTTGGTGCTGGGCTCACTGGGCTCGATTTTCCATAGAAAAAAATTGTATATTATACTAGATACAATAAATTTACACCAATTTCTATAGCTCCAGGGAGTTGGGCATGTGTCAATGGCTTTGAATTATCTTAGATAAACATTCAAAGCTTCCTTTTGCACCTCATCACACAAAGATTCTAGTAAAATAAATATGTTTTCCCAAGAAAGGGCGAGCCTTCCTTGGGTTTGTATCTAGATACATGCAATGTGATTTAAAAAGTAAAGAAAAAAGCAGAGCTAGCTGGCTCTGCTCAATTGTGTGCCTCTGCTCGTCGTGGGGTGCCCAACCCCTCTGTTGGTCATCGTCATTGTGTTTGGCATTCCCACCCAATGGTGTGGTTGGGGTGTCGGGTGTCGCGCTGTTCCCCCCCTCGTCGTTGTCATGTCCTACCCCCTCTTCCTGTTCATCAGTTCCCTCCTTGGCGTCGTTTTCTGCCTCTGCCTCTGCCTCCTCATCTTGCACGTCTTCCTCCTCCTTGTCTGGCTCCTCCGCCTACCTCCCCCTTGTTCGCCTCCTTCTTGTTCTCGTCCTCCCTGTCCTCCTCCTCACCCTCATCCTCTCATCCTCATCCTGCTCTCCTCGTCCTTGTTCTCTTCATCTCCTCCTGCTCATGTGATCCTCCCCTCGTGCTCTCCCCTGCTCTTGCTCTCTTCTTGCTGCTTGTTCGTGTCTTCTCGTCCTCTTCCTGCCCTTCACTTCTCTCCCCCTTCGTTCTCGGCCTTGTTCTCGACCATCGTGGCCCGCCGCCTCATCGATTCGTCCGCGGTCTTGTCGATTCGCTCGCTGTTTTGTCGATTCACCCGCTGTCTTGTTGATGGGCTGGTGTCTTTGTCGTCCGCTGTCTCCTCGCTCGCCGCATTCGTGGTTTTTTCTGGCCTTGTCGAATAGCGAAAACGAGCCACAATGTTTGTCATGGCTCGTGTTTCGTAACTTACTACAGGGGCCTCCCACTCCATGGGTCACCCCTCATGCTTGTCCATCCCCAGCTGCTCCATCGAGCGATATTGCGCCGCCCACATCCCTTTGGAAAGGGGAGGGGCAGCAGCTGCTGCGGTTCATTCTACGTGTCCAGGGGCATTTGTGATTGAGCCCACATCCCTCAGAAGATGGGAGGGGCTTGTCGCTGTGTTTTTGCGTGTGGTTGGGATGGAGTTGAGGTGCCGGGGAGGTGCCGGGGAGGTGGGTGGTGGTAGAGGAATGAGAGAGGACAAACCAAAATCAACTGTGATGTGGTTAATGGCATTTTTAAACTCCGCTAGCCCTCATAGATAGTGCTTGATATAGACACTCATTAGCCTGATAGTAAAATAAAAATTTGCATCATTTCATAAGTATTTTAAGGATTCCAGATCCAAAACCTGAAGGAAAAATAAGCAGAATTCAGCGTGCTATGTATGAAACATTTCAAAATGGGCTTCATTACCATACCTTTCGTCAGTTCTCTATTTTAACTTGCATATTTTAAAAAAAATAGCATTGTAATATGATTTTAGTTGACTAATAAATAAGATTTAAATAGTTGGGAAAAGGTAACTACAGTTTGTGGAAGCTGGAAAGACCAAAATTCAGTTATGGACCATAATGAATTAACTTATGGCACATAACTGAATATTGGTCGTTCCAGCTTCCACAACAAGTAGTTACCTTGGCCCACCTATCCAAATTTCATTTATTAGTGTATTAAAATCATATTCCAAGATATTTTCTAAATAATACATAGGTTAGAATAGAGAATTGGTGAAAGGTATGGTTGTGAAGCCCACTTTGGGATATTTCTCAAATAACCTGCTCAATTCTTTGTATTTTACCTTCAAAATTGGGATCTTACATCTTTAGGATACTTATAAAATAATACATATTTTTATTTACTTATCGAACTTACATGTGTTTATATCAAACGCTATCTACAGCAGTGAGCGGAGTTTTAACGTGCCATCAACTCCATCATGGTTGACTTTGGTTCATTCCTCTCTCATTCCTCCACCATTCACCTTTGCCCTCCCACCACAATTCACCTCCAACCGCCTCCAACAACCCGGACACAAGCCCCTCCCCTCCAATGAGGGATGTGGACCAAATTTCAAGACGTAAACTCACCTCAGAAGCGAGGAAGTACCCACACCAGCCCATCCCCTTTCCGAAGGGATGTGGGCGGCTTATTCTTGCTTGATGAAGCAAATGGGGACTCAGATACACAAGGGGGGACCCATGAATTGGGAGGCCCATCCAGTGCATAACGGAAAATGAACCACAACTCCATTTCTTCGCTCATTCCATCTCACTGACTATCCACCAACCCCAGCCTATTGAACAACCCCAAAGTGAGGGTGACACCGAACTGACATAGCGAACGATAGTGAGGGTGACACTAAACCGACATAGTGAATGACACAGCGGATGGAGCCCAGCCCACACAGCGAAGGGTGCGAAGGGTCAGGAACGCCGCGAGGGACTCCAGCAAGACGATACCAACCCAACAGAGGGGTTGGGTGCCATCCGACCGGCCACACCACCCCACCTAACTGTAGAAATGATGACAACAGCCAGATCAAGGATGACGACGGCAATATTGACGACTGGCAAGATGAGGAGGAAGAGCAGGAAGGGGAGAACAACGACAATGATGGCAACAGCAGCAGCAGCAGCGACAACAACAACAACGGTAGCAGCTGCTGCGGCGGGGATGGCTGCTGCTGCCTCGAGCCAGACGGGTTCCACAACAGCGAGACGGGTTTGAAGACGGAGACGCGGAAAAGGAGGATGGGTGGGATATGTGAGGAGAAGGAAGGCCAAGACGACGAAGAGGAGGAGGAGGAAGGCCAAGATGAGAAGGAGGAGGAGGAGGACCGAGATGACATTGAGGAGAAGGAAGAAGGGGGGAACCATGTGAAGAATGAGGGAAACGATGACCAGAAGGAGGGATGACACAGCGACGATGAAGGGGGGGGAAACATGATACCCCGACACCTTGATGACACCCATCCATCGCACAGAACAGTATGATGGGTAACCCGCGCCGACAACAATAATCGAGCAGAGCCACCTGAGGCTCTGTTTGTCTCTTTTCCTCTTTTTTAAAAACTATTTTGTATGTACCTATGCACAACCCCAAGGGAGGGTTAGTCTAGCCCTCCCTTGGAAATATATATATTGCTTAAATCATTATGTGAGGTCCCCTTTGCTACGAAGTACATAAAAGCTGTCTACTTAGGATGAGATAAGGAGACCAAAGTCATCTAAGGTCATCCATCCATGCCTGCTTCTCTGGGGCCATAGAAAAAGGGGTGTAATTCATGTGAATTCATTGTATTCACTATAATATACAATTATTTCAATAAAAAACTGAGCCCAGTGAGCCCAGCACCAAAACTGAGCCCAAATTGGGAGTGCTTGCCTAATTGGGAAGGTGTCATCCAAACCGATCCTACGCTATCCATCCATTCTCGCCTGCCCAGATATTTATAAAATAGTAGAATCTATGTTAATATACTGTAAGCTCGAGCAGCCCAACTGGCACCACTTTAATTGCCTAATTGGGAACCTGGACTTCTGGAACGCATTGTCGAGCACTTTTGCGCTCCCTCCTGCTCTCCCTCGGGTGCCAAAATGTCCCAGATGGATGTATATAGCCCGTATATACCCAAATATAAAATATCCCACCCAAAATCCCCTCCAACGTGTGCAACAGCAAGCACAACCACCCGCCTGACATTGTTTATCTCTATTTACTGGTGTCCCTAACCCACCCAACAGTCCCGCCCTATTACACATCCCTCCCCTCCCATCCGGCACCCTCAGCATTCCAACCACCTTACCCACTCATCCAAAGGATGAAATTAGTAATCCTACCCCACCCTGGCATCCCGGCGAGCACCCTGTTTTACTGGTTTTTTTGGCTGGTTGGCAACTACCACTATACATGTATCAACTAGTTTGGTAGGTACCAAGTATTGATACATAAATATAACAGCTATGGCTGCTAGTATTGGTTGAGTAATTCAATTGCGGGTTTTTGAGAAATGATGCAGGGGGGGAGGTACAGCTAATCATTTCGTTGCTTCACCTCTTCTGGGCCAATCTCAGAGTTCTTGGGTGCGTTTGAAAGCTATGAATTACACCTTCTATGACAAATTTAGACCTTGTAAATGTGGCCAGTATTGGTTGAGTAATTCAATTGCGGGCTTTTGAGAAATGATGCAAGGGGGTAGGTACAGCTAATCATTTCGTTGCTTCACCTCTTCTGGGCCAATCTCAGAGTTCTTGGGTGCGTTGGAAAGCTATAAATTACACCCTCTATGAAGAATTTAGACCTTGTAAATGTGGCAAGTATAGGTTGAGCAATTCAATTGTGGGCTTTGGAGCAATCATACAGCAGGAGAGGTACAACTAATCACCTCATTTCTTCACTTTCTCTAGGCCATTCTTAATATCCCTGGATGCATTAAATATACACATTGCAAGTAGAGAAAAATGCGGTCATGTTGGCAACAGTATTATGTGAATCCAAGCAAAACTCATTAAGTTATGTGTGATGTACTGGTGATGCACCGGAGATGCAACGGTGATGCACTGGCAATGTACCAGTGATGTATAACATGATGTAGCCCCTCATATCTTCCTATCTTGCCATTGTGTTTAATGCACATTGTACACAGATTGGAGATGCAATAAGACACAAGAGAAGGATAGATATGATGGCCTACTTATTGAATTTGTGTGGGCATACATTGGTCATACTAGTCATATATCATTGGTTGTACATCATGTACATTGGGCTTACTTACACACATATACATAAAACATTTAGTCATATATTGAACATCACTTATACATGAGTTGTCAAATTGTACATCACATACATTGGTTGTACATAGCTTACAAAGATAGATAGAAGTGAGTCGGTAATGTCAGCAAAGGAGCAACCGGTGTGACAATCAGGTCACACCTTCCATAAAAACTCAAAATCTGTGCACTGGAATGGAACAATCCCACGGTCAACAAAAAAAATCACAAAAGTCAGTAACAAGTGTAATGGAAGGTTTTAAGCATTATAAAAGTTGTAACCATGGGAATAAATCAATGATAGTGGCCAGGCGTCTCAAAAATTTGGCTGTACACACACACAATAGAAACGAGTCTAAAATAAATTTAAACTCATAACTAGGGATTGTCGAATGAGGCAATTGATTATATTGAGAATATTAGATGAGTAACAGCATCATGGAAAGGTGTAATCAATCAACTATGGATTGTCTTATGAGAGCTGCATGGACCAACAGCAAATTAACTGTATGCAATTGCCCAATCAAACAATTAAACAATTCTGTAGCTGGCACTATAACACAGTCATTCACCAGAGTTGATTGATTGGACCTGAGTTTATGGAGGTACAAACCACCTATTGTTAGATTTAGTCATGTGACTTGTAGCTCATGTGCGATTTGTATATTTTCAGTAGTTTCACGTCAATACACCTAACTTATCATTGTATTATTGGATTTAGGTAGTTTCACATCAATACAACTTACCATTGTACTCTGTACTTCTGCTGTGGTCATTAGGTGTCTGTGCCCCTTTTTTAGGTGTTTTGTTAGGTGTCCCCCTCTTTTTATTCTTCACACGCTGGGGGTTGCCAAATTGAGGACTGGTAAAAACTTGTACCAAGATTTAACTAAATATTCTAAGTGCTGAAGGTGATCAAAAAAGAGTCAAAATTTTAAGTCTTGTTTCCCATTCAGGGAAAATTTATATTTTAAATCTTGAGGCAAGTCAGAGATAAATTTCGATAACATTCAATACTTAAACCCTTAACTCCTTCAAGATTTTCACACATATTTAAAATGTTGGTACCTATTAAAAATTGCCCTTTATTTGAAATGATAAATATTGTTCAACTGTGCTGCATATATTAAATGTTTGTTCTTATCTTTGAATTAAATCTAAAATTAACAAAGACTTAACCCAAGACTTTAAATACAAAAGAGTCCAATATTCATTGGCCCACTCACTATCCACTGATCAGACATGTGGAACCCACCAACACTTTGATGGTATTTTCACCGGGGTCCATTTTGAAGCTCATCACATAGATTATAGTGAAATAATTATATTTTCCCAAGCAAGGACTGGCCTTCCTTGGGTTTGTGTCTATATACATCCAATAAATTTTAAAATAAAATCAAAGACCAGCTCTGCTCTGTGGGGTGTATCTCCTTGCTGTTCCCACCGAACTGTGTCATCATGGTGTCATGTTGTTTCCCCTTCTCCTATTCGCCATTTTCCCTCTTCTCTGTGTCATCTTTCTAGTTATTTCCAGTTTCCCCCACATCCTCCCACTCTTGTCATTGCTGCTGTAGCTGCTGTGGTCTTCATTGCAGCAGCTGTTGCTGCTGCTGACGTGGTCGTCGTGGTCATTGCTGTTGCTGTAGTTGCTGCCACTGCCACTGTCATCATCTTGCTGCTGGCATTGTTGTTGTTGTTGTTGCTGTTGTAACCACTATCGTCGTCTTCATTTTTGTGAAGTACTGTGTGGGCCTCCACTTCCTGATTCCCCCTTTTGTTCCTGAAGTCGACCTTGAATGTGTCATTCTCTTTCTCCTTGTTATTCACTTCAGCGTCATCGTGTTCATCTTTCTATTGTTGCGTCGCCCTCATTATCATCATAGACTTGCATATGCTGGCATCACATCTCCAATTTGTCAGGCGTCATGGCGGTAATAATGCAGGCGGTGGGTGTTATGTGGGGTTTAATATCATCAGTATTGGCAAAAAAAGCAAAGAGAGAAAAACGAGCTATGACATTTGTCATAGCTTATTTTAGTGATGCACTGGACGGGCCTCCCATTTCTTGGGTCCCCCCTTGTGTTTCCCCTCCCCAATTCCATGGTTGAGCAAGTAGGTGCCCACCCACATCTCTTTGGAGAGGGGAGAGCATGTGCAGCTGTGATCTGTTCTGTGCATACTACAGTGTGAATGGTTGAGCCCACATCCCTCAATAGAGGGGCTCATGACCATATGGTTGTGGGTGATTGTGGGTGAGTTGTGATGGTGAGGGTGGTGATAGTGGTGGAGCTTTTACTGGATTTTGGCTATATAAATATTGTATTTTGGAGTAGTGTATAATCTATTGTGCAGTGAAACAATGTATTTATGCTGAAAATATATTTTGACATTTAATTGACAAGTTTTTTAGTATGTGTAGCACCTGAAACATTCTTGGAAGAGGAGGAGGAGGCAGAGTACCACCAATTACTAAATTAGTTCCAGGGCAAGCAAAGTAAGCCAAAAAACCAGTTCTATCTCACTAAAGGCATGTGGAGATATTATATTTAGTCAATAAGCCCCACAGAATCTTGGCATTGCACTAAGGAATTAAATTGGGACTTGTCTATGCAGAGCACCTATCTGAAGAAATGGACAGGTAATTTTTCCAACTTGCTGTGGTACCTCTGGTATTTTGGGGATATTTTGGCATTAATTAGTGTATAATCTATCTATTGATAAAATGGTACAAAAGGTATTAGGGGGCTGGAGAGAAGAAGCGCAAAGCAGCACTTTCAGGCCATGCATCATGTGCATGTACCAGGGTTTATGATGCCATGCGTGAAATTGTGTGACTTGTGGTAGTGTGCCATTGCATTTGCATGGCAGTTATGAGTCCTAAGTTTAATATTAGAATCAGTATCAAAATTATAAATATTGATGTTAAATTTCATTGCCTTCTGAGTGCCCCTGAAATATGAGCATTGTGTTGAATATACATTGTGCTACTATTCTAAACAGCCACCAGTTGATGTGGGTCTCACTGGCCTGACTTGTGCACCAAAATTTAAGAATATGATGTACATAAAGCTAGAAAGTGAGGAATATTAATCTTGATAATGTTCTGAGTGCCCTAAAGGGTGAACCAAGTGTTCTATATAGCTTGGGCCACTATTTTAAACAGCCACCAATTGATATGGCTCTCATTGGCCTGACCTGTGCACCAAACTGTTGTACACACAGGTAGAAACTGAGGAATATTAATTTTTATAGCCTTCCAAGTTCCCCAAAGGTTGACCATTGTGTTCCATATGCCTCGGGCCACTATTTTACACAGCCACTGGTTGATATGGCTCTTGCTGCCCTGACCTGTGCACCAAAATTTAAATATATATGATATACATATTGGTAAAAACTGCAGAACATTAATTCTTATAACCTTGCAAGTGCCTCTAAAGGTTAACCATTGCATTCCATATAGCTTGGACCACTACTATAAACATCCACCAGTCAATATGGCCTTTGCTGGCCTGACTTTGTCAGAAAAGTCTGGCAGTTGTTGTAACGGGCTTGCCGTTGTATGCCGGTTGCTGAACCATTCCAACGAACGAAAATAGTTCCAACCATGTTTGGCAACTTGCTTACATTTGTTTTTTTTCACACTTGCCAACACATTAATTCCTTATTTCCCCAACTTGTAGTGCCCATGTATGAGATTTTTTTACATAAATATCTTCTTCATAGTGTAAGGAATACATATACAAAATTTCAGCCAAACTTTCTAGGTTGTGGCTATGCTATGACATGAATGAGCAGGCCTCAGCCGTCGCGGCTTTCCAATCGGTTGCCGATGCGTTATGCCCGGATTCCCACAAATCATGGACCCGTTACAACGTGTGATAGCGTCCGTCCCTTGCGCGTTATCCTGTGATGGGTCTGTTGTAACGCGTACCCATGTGTTACCATCACAGTCGGAGTTTTCCGACATTGTCCACCTGAATTTACATATATAAAGTATATACAGGTAGAAACTGAGGAATATAATCTTGCAAGTGCCCCAAAGGTGGAACTGAGTGTTCCATATAGCTCGGGCCACTATTCTAAACAGCCACTGGTTGATATGGCCCATGCCCACCTGACTTGTGCACTGAAAGTTAAGTATATGATGTACAAAAAGGTAGAAACTGAGAAATATTACTTCTTATAACCTTCCAAGTGCCCCTAAAGGTTCACTATTGTGTTCCATATAGCTCAGACCACTATTCTAAACAGCCACCAGTTGATATGGCCCACACTGGGCTGAATTGTGCACCAAAAGTTAAGTATATGATGTACATAAAGGTAGAAGCTAAGGAATATTATGAGTCCTTTGATTTATCAAAGACTCATTCTTTATCAACCCAGGACTTAGTCAAAATTTTCATTGATTCATTGATTCATCACCATGACTGCAGGAAAACTATCTGAATACAAAAACAGGCTGCTTACAATGGTATTAAAGCAACCTACCACCATGTATGATATATCAAAAAATTCAGAAAAATGAGGAGAATCCAAATATGAAAAAAGCGAAAGGCTGGGCATTGTGTCGCCTGGCACATGATTTGGAAAAAGGCTGTGATTATGTAATTGCAGCGTCCTTTTAAAGAATATGAAATTTTGAATCCAATGGTACCAGTTTCATGTGAATCCTAGCAGAACTGATGAAGGAATGAATATTTTACCTGTTTTTTGTAATATAAAAAAAGGTGAAATGTTCATATCTTCATGGATACTGCTCTGAAAAATATGATTCTGGTACTGTTAGATTCAGAGTTTTAATTTCATTAACTGTCTGTATGAATTATGTAAGGATATTCTTTCTGTGCAAGGTAAAACAAAATTACAACATATAAACAAGTGTGTACTTTACACTCCCCCCCCCTTTTCCGATGGATTCCGACGGACTTTCACCGGACCCAGCCAATTCCAATGGACCCAGCGGACAGTCTGTCAGACTTCCAACGGATTCCGTCGGACTTGACCAAATTCTGCTGCTTGTCCAGTCCAAGTCCGGTGAAAGTCCGGTGAAGTCACCTTGAAGCAGAAAATCATCGGACTTCAAACATTGCCCCATCATATTCCTTCCACTCACCACCACCATCCCCAACCCAGCCGGCGCTGCTGCCGTCGTCGTGTGCCCCTGTGACTGCCCATCTGGGCCAAGCAGGGGCTGCTTATCATCAAGCACTGCCCACATGTGTGATCTCCAACAACAGGCACCATGACACAACGAGTACGTGTCTTCAACAACCCCAACGCCACATCACCACCGTCGACAACCACCTACCCTCCATCATCGCCTCCGACAACGCCCACACGCCACATCACAGCCAATGACTAGCGCGCATGCCATGTCACCACCGCCAACAACCCCTACACTGCCTCTGACGACCCCCCACATGCCACGTCATCACCGATGACACACGCCCGCGCCACCTCACCGCCGCCAACAAATCACACCGGCTGCCTCTCCCCTCCTCGAGGGATGTAGGCGCCGAAATCGATGGGTAGGAGCGAGGAGGACAAGAGATGGAGTGAGGTTGTAGGGGAATGGGGAATGAGGAGGGAGGGGAAACACCAGGGGAAACACCAGGGGCAGGAGGATACCTGCAGCATCGACGAGGGGCAGTGTGCAACCCACACGCTGCCCCTTTTGTCGGAAAAATCAAAATTTGATGGTAACATTATATTACGCATTATAACCCGCTTAACATTCCAACCGTGTCACAACGCATTAGCATAAAGATAAAAGCATTTAAATCTCAACTTTCCACACAGCAAATAAAAATTTATCATTCTACATTAAATTTTTATGGCTTTTTGTAGCCATCCATAAAATTTTGCGCCGCTACAGGACTGGAAACGCATGGCACCAAATCCTTTAATGCCCTGTAATGTCCATTCTAACTCCACTCTCGTTATAACACCAAATTTAAATCTCCGACATTCAAGTCGGTTATTCTCCCAACAACAAGGTGGCATGAATCTCACACGCCGCCTTGTTTATTCCCCCTCCCCTCTTCTCCTGCAGTGACGACAACGGGGCGGTGTGATACCCACATGCTGCCCTTCATCCCACTTCATTTACCCCCCCAACAAGAGGGGGATTTTTTTTCCGGTGGCGTTTACGACAGGGGCAGTGTGAAACCCACACGCTGCCCCTCATTTTGCTTTGTTACCCCCCCAACAAGAGGGGGGCTTTTTTTTATCTGGCGGCGTTTACAATGGGGGCAGCGTGAAATCCACACGCTGCCCCTCGTTTTGCTTCATTACCTCCCCAGCCAGCATTTACGACAGGGGCAGCGTGAAACCCACATGCTGCCCGTCGTTTTGCTTCATTACCCCCACAACAAGTGGGGGGTTTTTTTTTCGGCGGTGTTTGTGACGGGGGGCAGTGTGAAATCCACATGCTGCCCTTTTTTTTGCTTCGTTACCCCCCCAACAAGAACTTGCACGCTGCTCTATTTGATCTTTCTTTATCCCCCCAGAACTCATTTTGCCCATTGATAATGGGGTGGCGTGTATGTTTCACGTCGCCCTGTTTAATTTTTCCCTCTTTATTATGTATTAGTGTACATAAATTAATTTAAATTATATATGAACATTGTAAATATCAATATAAATTTTTTATATCAACTTAGGCTGAATTAAGAGTTCTTTTTAGTGTGTGGGCCTGGCCTAAAAGCAGTGAGCTGACCCAAGTGGGCCAAGGCTAGCCGAGCCATCTCCAAGCTGTTGATACCCAACATTGCAACTGTTATCCCTGTCATGGACCATCTAGATCAACACCTTGCCACTAGCGCTTAGTGTTTGAAGGTCCAGTCTCAAGACTGGAAAAAGACCGCAACTGGACCAGACCAACCAGAAAAAGACTGGTTTGAATCGGTGAATTTGTACCCCTTATTTACCCCTACAATATGAGCCTAGGATCACTCAAAATGGTTAATATCTGGCTGAGAAAAAAAATAAACTGTACAATGTTGACTAAAGAGTAGACTGTGGGGAATATTATTGTAGAAAATTCAATACTTGACCATTTTGAACGTTCTTAGGCTCATTTTAAAGCTTAAGGTGTCCCGAGCAAACCTTACTCATGGATATATGTCTGATAGTCAATGCATTGTGTTGAAAAACCGGTCGTAAACCAGTTAAGACTGGTTAGTGGTCCAGACCAGTTCAAGACTGCAAAAAGCGGACTTAACCGGTCTTGAGCAGTCTGGTTCAGTTTTTTGAGGTCTTGGGACTTTGATGGACCAGTCTTGGTCTCAGTCCATGCCCTTGGGGGCCTAAAGACTAGACCAGACTGGACCTTCAAACACTACTAGCACTCTCGATTTGGCACTACTAGCTTTCATCTGTGCTGCCACTACCTTAGGCAAGCATACTCTGAATAAGTACTACATGATGACCAATCACTCTGAGGTGTATCAAATTGCGATGGGTAAGTTTTCTTATCTTTGTACCTACCTAGTGTTTGGAAGTCTGGTCTCTTCGAACATCCCCTGGGTTGTTGGGTCTAGCATCAATCCTGCACACATCTCGTGTTTTCCCCTCATTCCCTTTGTTATGTGCATATATGTAGTAACACCCATTGATATGTTTTATAGTTACTAGTTGACATGGCCATACTTCATTATTGATAGTGGGACTTAAGGTTATGACTCATTATCAATGCTTGCATATTAAGTACACTTGCTCACACTTCATTCCAAGCTGCACACAAGTCCTTTTCATACTTGCAATCTGTTATTAAATGTATGTGTGCATTCACTTAATCAACTAGTCAGTGTAAGGGGAACATCTAACCACCATGTCACACTATAGGCGAATTACTGAGATTTACTCAAATGACGAAGGTTCATTCGACCGTATGAGCCGTCTTCATTTGGAACTTTACAATACATGTCTAATTCTATCGGAAAAAGAGATGATCAACGCCCACAAAGGATAAGAAGAAATAAGCGGCATACCTATGTTCTACAATTCCAACACCAATTTATCACGGGAGGGATCATTTAGATCTTGGGAAAATGGGCGGAGCACTTGACCAATAGAGAAAACTACACCATTACAAGCAGCCACACCATAGAGAGCCGATATTGGCCCCAAGCACACCCAATGATCAACCAACCTGCCCTACTGCCAACCGACCCTGATCTTCATGTCCACTGACTCACACCCATCTGTCATCATTCCCACTGACACTCTTCACTGGCCCCAGTGAAACTGACCAGTCCCGGTCAACCCAACTGGCTGATATGTCCCACTGCACCGATGGACTTTGGCTCATTTCCCTTTCACTCTAGACACATGACCATGCCCCTCTCCCACTCATACAACATTTATTTATTATTTGCATATCATGCCATCCCATATTTCATATTTTATATATATACCACTTAGCAGCACGGGATCCCTATTCTTTCCTCTTAATGACAATGGGTAGTGTGCAACTTGCATGCTGCTCTATTTGATCTTTTTTATTATAAATCAATTTAAGTTATATTATAAACCTTTATTATTAACTTAGAGTGAATTAAGAGTCTAAGACCGTCAGAAGTCCAGCAGAAGTCCGGTGGACTGGGGACTTGTCTTATTTTTCCTCTTTTCTGCCTTTAAAACCCTCAGAAGTCCAATGGAAGTCCAATGGGCAACGGGTGGTTGCCAAACATTGCAATTATTATTAATCAGTGTTTTAATTATTAGTAAACATTACAAAGTTCACCCGGTGGGCTGGACAAAATTCAAAATTCAAACGGTGGGGACTGTGTGCGCTAATACATTATCACTTCTGTTATTTCTACAGTAACATGCATGCTCTATTAGTCTACAATTTAATTTAAAGCATTCTTCACTTCAGTGACCCCCTATGGCCCTACTTTTAGGAAGGTTTAATTCCATGTGTTTTACCTTTCTAAGAGAAGCCACAAAATCATTTTTACCATTTAAAAACCATTTTATGCAATCCAAATGCATTTCTAATAATCCATTTTATAAAACACATTTCACCAAAACAAGTTTGAGAAAAAAATGATTTTACCATCCACAATGGGTTTGTTGTTTGTTAGG
>Ga0307517_10008345_pt1 | contig 14863 bp, 12 predicted proteins | sample 23_EM_MG_FD_194515 | JGI IMG/M metagenome (GOLD analysis project Ga0307517, IMG submission 194515) | Populus trichocarpa ectomycorrhiza microbial communities from riparian zone in the Pacific Northwest, United States - 23_EM | ecosystem: Host-associated > Plants > Roots > Unclassified | place... | reverse complement strand
ATTTTCCCGGCTTCCTTTCTCATTTGTTAAAAAAAAAAAAATGCTTTTCATACCCGCACATATGGGTGGATAACCACCAGGATGATTAATTTTGCCCTAAGGTATTAACACCTTTTTTTTTTTTTTTAATGATATGCCAATTGACACTCACAAATACAAAGAAATATTTCTCAAATTAGATAATGCTAAATTACACGCCACGCTATGTTACAGTTCAAATTATTATTTTTTAAAATGTAAAAAAAAAAGTATTTAGATCATAGGAATTATTTAACATTATTATTAAACCTAACCCAACAGGTGAACATTGAAATTTTCTAATCCGATTTCTTGTCTAATTCGAATTTAAAACTAATAAATGTGGAAGTTATCTTGATGTAACTTTGTCGACTTGACAGATCCAAAGATTATTCAAACGACCGGTAAAAAGCATGGTTTGGATTAGAAAAAATAATTCAATATGGTATTTTTTTAATATTGGAATATCAATATATTAGATCGACTCGGCCCTTGAAAGTTAACCCGTCAACTTCAAGATCTCAATGATGAACTCCACTGGGTTTAATAACTTTTTTTTTAAAAAAAAATATTTCTCACTTAATTATACAATAACAAAAACAGATATTCGTAATAACTTCATTGAAAATAAACCGAAAAAAACCTATCTCTTTCACAGGGAAGGATGCGCTTGACACCCAACTCTCTTAGATGCATTACTTGTGATTTTATTTGCGCTTTGTCATTGGTTGGATATTTTTTTCAACAAAAAATAGACATGCAAGCTTTTCAATGCCTTTTTTTACATAAAAAAATCCTAATTATAAATAAATAAAAAATCTAATGCATGAATCTAATTAAAAAATAATCAAGAATCATCTATGTCAATAAATGAAAAAAAGTCATTGACAATAACTAAAAACGAAACAAAAAAAATGATAGACAAATATAAATCAAAATATTTGATCTTGCAACATATGATATTTACCTAGTCATGTTTACTGAGTTTGTTTATTAAATTTAATTTTTTATTTAATCAAATAATAATAGAAATAGACATACACATAAAATTGATTGAATAAAAAAATATTATTAAAAGGCTAAACAAAATAAAAATTTTATCTAAAAATAAATATCTTTTATTTTTAAAAATAAATTTGATCTATTTAAAAGATTAAAAAAGAAATATAGATGAATCAAAATTATCCTATCAAAAATTAAATACATATAAAATATTTTTGAAAAAAAAACTCTATTTAAAAATGTTAAATAACCTACAACAAAAAAATCATGGAGGAAGGATATTAATTGAAAAATAAATAAATAAAAATATTTTAAAAAGAGAAATATTAAAAAATATTAAAAAATATCAATTAAAAAAAATAATCGAGATGTTGCTTAACCCATTAAACTTGAGATCTAGGTCATGGACTCAACCATGATCAATAATCTTTTTGTTTATTTTTTTAACCTATATATAAAATTAAAATATTAACAAAAGCTCATAAAAAAGCCAAGGTGCGCGGTCCTATGACCCAACGCGCTTGGGCCATATAAGGAAGAGTCCAGACCTATCACCTACTCTTACTTTTTTGAAAAAGATATACATAAATGACATGTCGTCTGCTAAAGCAGATGATGTGTCGTCCGTTAACTTAGATTCCAATCACAATTGTCATGGTTGGAAAATAAGGGCATTATTGTTTTAGCAAAAAAAGAAAAGAATCTAATTTTTAAGCTATTTCAACCCAAAAACACTTGATTAAACATCCTTAGAATACCTACAAACCAATCCATTAACTCAAAACACCTAGAAAAGGGTCCAAAAATCCGAAATCAAAAGAGGTTAGATTTGACTTTCTCAACTTAAATCTATTTTTTCAGGCGACATTAGACTCTAAACAACCATTATCAAGTCCCATCTCATTGTATAAAACCTGTGAAAACCATTTTAGTGGTCATAAATGGCGTGGATGATGACTTTCTCTCTCATTACTAAAATTTAACAATCTCTCTCTATCCTCTCTTTATCTAGGAGACAAAAATAATAAAAAATAATTTTTGTACCAAAATTAAAATTTTAAAATTAAAAGGATCTAAATTGTATAAATTGTATTGTTTTTAAAGATAGAGAATCTAAGTATAATTTTTGCAAAAACTCTGGACATGCACCTATATTTGGTGCGTTTTAAATCTCGGCCCCTTTTCTTTTAATTCCACTATTACTTAAGAAATCAAAAGTAATTAGCCTTCAATTAGGATTAAATTATCTAAAATAAAAGCTTGAGGATCAAATTGAACAAAAAACATACAAGAAAAGCCTGTTTATTTTTGCGTTTTAAAAGCGTTTTTGAAATTTTTTTTTCTTTGTTTAAAATTAGTTTTTTTATTTTTATATTGATTAATGTGCTATATTAAAATAAAATTTTAAAAAATAAAAAATATTATTTCAATATATTTTAAAATAAAAAATATTTTAAAAAATAAGGATTAACACAATTCCAATTAACTGTCTAAACATTGTCATTCTACGTTGAAAAGGCCATTCTTTTTAGTGATTTTTATAATACAATAATGAAATTTTAATTTTAAAAGAACTGGAAAAAAGAAAAGAAAAAAGAAAAGAGGAGGATCAACAAAATTTAGTCACTGGTGGAGGAGAGCCAACAGAATGAATGCTGAGAACCTAATGAAGCTATAAAACCTCTTCCCCTCTCCCTCTCTCTCTACACGCATATACACCTGGAAAGAAATAGAAAGGAAAAAAAGAAAGAAATAAAGAAGGCTTCCGCAAGTAATGGCATCACTGCTTCAGTGTCCTACTTCACCATTTCCTTCTTCTTTCTCCTCCAACAACCCCCGCTCCCCCTTCCTCCGCTTTCACTTCCCTCTCCGTCACGCCGTCGTAAGTTCCTCTTTCTCTTTCTTTCTTTTCCCCTTTCTCAGTTCTTGATTGATCTACCATACTATTAATCCCTTAAAGAATTCTTGGAATAATTGCTTTCTTTTCTTTTGTATTTATTTGGTGTTGATTACTGCTGCTGCTGCTGTTACTGCTACTAATACTCTTTTGATGCGTTGATTTTCTGTATCAGAGGTGTAATCTGGTGGAGCCCATCAAGTTTGCCAACGGCAAGCCTTACATCCCGCTCCTCAACACCTCGGCTCATCATTTATCCTCCACTGCCACTTCCCATTTAGATAACACTCTTCCACCTTTCAACAAACATGACACCAGGCTCCGCATTTTCTCTGGCACTGCTAATCCTGCTCTCTCTCAGGTAATTACTTCTTCTTCTTGTTTTTTTTTTTCTTTTACTTCTTGGAATGATTATTGCTGTTAATCTTTATCCAATAATTTTTTTATAGGAAATTGCTTGCTACATGGGTTTGGAGCTTGGCAAGATTAAAATTAAGCGTTTTGCGGACGGGGAGATTTATGTCCAATTGCAAGAAAGTGTCAGAGGCTGTGATGTTTTTCTTGTCCAACCCACCTGTCCTCCTGCCAATGAGAACCTCATGGAGCTGCTGATTATGATTGATGCTTGTCGCAGGGCGTCTGCTAAGAATATTACTGCTGTTATTCCTTATTTCGGCTACGCCAGGGCCGATAGAAAGGTAATGCTTCCGGGAGCTGAATCGATAGATACTCTTGTTATTTAGTTAATTTTTTATTCATTGTTTCAACTTTCTGGATTTTCAGACTCAAGGGCGAGAATCTATTGCTGCCAAGCTTGTTGCGAATTTGATTACTGAAGCAGGTGCAAATCGTGTTCTTGCCTGTGATCTTCATTCCGGGCAGTCCATGGGGTATTTTGACATTCCTGTGGATCATGTGTATGGTCAGGTAAAGAATCCACTCTACCTTCGACGGCTATTTCATTGCATTATTCCAAGATATAGCTATTGGAGTATGATATAGAGTTTTGAAATTATTTTAACAGTTCTTGTTATGCTGTCAGTATGGACCAGTGAGAAAGCCATGAAAACCTTAATTGCTGTAATCGTCTGTTCAATGGTAATTATTTGTTTTTTCTTTTGTGCATCACCAGCCTGTGATACTCGATTACCTTGCTAGCAAGACTATATGTTCTGATGACTTGGTGGTGGTCTCCCCTGACGTTGGAGGTGTAGCAAGAGCTCGTGCTTTTGCCAAGAAATTATCAGATGCACCTCTAGCCATTGTTGATAAAAGACGTCATGGACACAATGTTGCAGAGGTAAAATATGCCAAATATGCTGCTCTTTTCTTATGCTTCAAGATGGTCTGGTTGTATTGAGAATTGAGATAAAGATAGAAGCACTGTTTATATGCTTTTAGGTTCAGCCATGCTCTTTAAAGTTGAAGATCGAGTGCTCCCCTAATTCCTACCACCATCTGCTTTTCCCTTTGTTTCATGCGTTGAGAATTGAAATATCCATATCATGTTCCCTTATTTTTATTTCCTCCTTTTTTATGGGGTTGAAACGGACACAACCTGATTGCAATGATGTTACTGTCTGCTGAATGTCATCTTTCAGGTGATGAATTTGATTGGTGATGTGAAGGGGAAAGTTGCAGTTATGGTAGATGACATGATTGACACAGCTGGTGAGTTTTGCTCAAATCTTATTTGCTGTCCTTATCATGTATTGGAAAATGCATGCTGCAGAAGCTATGCCTTTATATCCTAGGTGACGTAGTTTGGGAAGAGGAAAAAAAATAAACAATAGTAGTTTGCCTTTTCTTCCGGCATCACTAGGATACTGTAGTCAAAGTTATCAGTACCACACATGAAGATGACTCACAGAAGGCTGAGGTCATGGTTTTCACTGGTCCAGCTGTTGGTAAACTAATTGTACCTTTGATCTGTTAGTGATAAATCTAACATTTAAAGTAACTTATCCAGGAAATCTTTAAAAATTAGTCTTAAAACAGTATCTTTGTGCCTAGTATTTTGAAACGGTGGATTTTTTTTATCTTATCTGGTTAAGTATCTGGTTAAGTATTTGTTCCATAATTCAGTTTTGTCTGCTATAGTGTGTCAAAAACAGGGTCAAAGTTACTGAAGTCAGTTTTGTCTGTATAGTGTGCCAAAATCAGGCTCAAAGTTGCAGAAGTAAATATAAATTTCAAAGGTGTTACTAGAGGGTAATAATTATAACAGTATAAATGTAAAGTGCATTTGGTCATTCAATAGCCAATGTGTAATTTATGTGTAAAAGTTATGAAAATTTACGGTGTTTCACCTTTTTCCCTCTTCAATTTCTCACATGGTCCCGACAAATAAGCAAAGAGTCTGATTCACAGTTGAACCAGTCTAGTCTTTGATTTGATCAGATGCTGATAGCCATTGTTCTTGCCTTTTTTTCTTCCTGGTGATCTTACCCTATGTTAGTTGCCTAACATTTCAAATTCTTGTTTATTCATTGTTAAATGTTTCCTATGCACTATTTGTTGCAGGAACTATTACCAAAGGTGCAGCTCTATTACATCAAGAGGGGGCAAGGGAGGTCTATGCATGCACTACACATGCTGTTTTCAGGTATCTGGATATTATCCAGTTCACTAATCTATGTAATGCGTGCTAGTATAAGATTATCTAATATCTTTAATAGATTGACACATCAGTTAGTAAAGTTTTTTGTAAAAAAGAATTAAGCTAAATTTCTAGCATTATCCCTAGGAAAATTGTTTTCTCCTCAAACAGTTGGTGCACATTTTGGACAGCATTGGTGTTGGGTTAAGAAATTAGAAAAGCATTGATAGCTTGGATTTCTAATGATGCATTGGATGTAGATAATATGCAGGTAACACTAGCATACTATCTCCATGTGGTCTCCGATCACTACAAATGAAGTCAAAGTTATATACCAGATTTGACAGCAGCCATATATTTATCAACCAATAGATAGAACTTCTATAGGTCAAATTGATTTCTGTAGATCATAGATACTTTCCTCTTATCAATTATTAGAGCATATGATCGAATGTTCAGCAAACCTGCAACTGTGCATGTTAACCATGCATCTGATTGTTGCTGCTCAGATTTTCACTACCTTTTTCTGTTTGCAGCCCTCCTGCCATTGAGAGGTTATCGAGTGGTCTTTTTCAAGAGGTTATCATAACAAACACGATTCCAGTGTCAGAGCAGAACTATTTTCCCCAGCTCACAGTCTTGTCAGTAGCAAACCTCTTGGGCGAGACCATATGGCGTGTTCATGATGACTGCTCTGTGAGTAGCATCTTTCAGTAAAATTGGATCTATATGATCAATTACAAGTGAAATTAACACTCCACCCCAATGAAATTCTTTCATTTTTTCTTCCTGCATGAGGTGTCAATGTGTTGCAGATTTTGTTTTATTCTTTTCTTGGCGATGCATGCATCTGGAAGAATGAATGGTGCTGACATAGTGTAGCTCAAATTGTAGTCAAGAAGTTTGAAATAAAAAAAAACCAAGGATTTAAGAAAAAAAGCCATTCCTTTTTAATTTAAAAACTAAAATGACAATCCTTACCATTCTTTTGATAGATTCTCAACTATTGCCATTGCTCCACATTTTGCCATGTGTCGTTCTTCCTTTAGGGTTCTATCCAAGTCATTGTAGTTTGGGGAGTTCAGATCATAGATTTATAACTTAATGGTACCAATAGATTAGATTCATTCTCGGTTTTTTTCTCATTGTCAGGGTGGCATTGAACCCTATTCCAGCTTGGGCATTGATTGATCAATTTACATGGTGTGTCTCCCAGCTTGAACTACTGCCAAATTTAGATTCGTCCTCGGGAAGTGTTACTGGATTGTAGAAAACTCAAACAACTTTACGTTTAGAGAAGTCATATCTTTAGTTTTGTATGGAGGACATGGGGTTGATTGGCAGATTTTTGGTAGCTTGAATTAGATTCCTTGTTTAGGTTTTTTCAATGTTTCTTATACTCCTGAATGTTTTGACTCCCGAATGTTTTGATGAGAGACTTTTGGAAGAGTTTTCTGCTTTATAAATGATGTATGCATAAAGGTATATCAATGTTGAGTTGATTTCGTATCAATGGAAGCTCCAGCTCCACCATTGTTATCTATATTTAACATGGATTGGTTTCTTGCTCGGGGAAAAGTACTCGTGAGAATTGAAAATGACTCGCCAGGATGAAATCAAGTGCCAGTTGGGTTAGTTAGTGTTTTCTGCACCTGGCAATGCTCGCCGATTTGGTGCTTTCAGTTAAGTGAAGGCCTATGAATTGTAATCTGCGCTGGATGAAGTCGGAATGCATGGCTGCTTGATGAAGAGCTAATTCCTAGTTTATTTACTGAAAGCAAACCCCTTCCGTGCTTGCATGATGGAAGCAGCTGAGCATTCCTTTTCCTTCTTTCTTTTTATCCTCAACTCAAGACGGTCAAAAAGTCAAAAATATCATTTTAGGACAAGTTAAAAATTGTAAACTTATCTTTTTTTATTTACCAGACCGCAGTTCAAAAATAAAAAAATGACAGCACACAGCAGTGCTCGTAAATTCATTCAGTTACAGCCACCATTTTATTTACCAGACCGCAGTTCAAAAATAAAAAATGACAGCACACAGTCACTCACTCCCTCACCGTCACTGATATGGTAAACCTCCTGGGGCTGGCTGGTGCTAGGGTTTGTTTTCTTTTTCCAAATCTGATTTAATCTGTCTATCCCTTTTGTTTTCTTGGCGGGAATTAACTCTACCCTCTTTCTAAAAAAAAAAAACCCCCAAATTAAAATACAAAAAGAAACCCTAGAAAGCAAAAGAAGAGTAGCAAATCATATCCAAGTTGAAGAAATAAAGAGGAGAGGGTGATGGGGAAAGACGAAGACGAAATGAGGGGAGAGATAGAAGAACGATTGATAAACGAAGAGTACAAGATATGGAAAAAGAACACACCTTTCCTCTACGACCTTGTCATCACTCATGCCCTCGAATGGCCTTCTCTCACAGTCGAATGGCTTCCCGATCGCGAGGAGCCTCCTGGCAAGGACTACTCCGTTCAAAAGATGATTCTCGGCACTCACACCTCCGAGAACGAGCCTAACTATCTCATGCTTGCCCAGGTCCAGCTTCCTCTTGACGACGCCGAAAACGACGCCCGTCACTACGATGACGATCGCTCCGATTTTGGTGGATTTGGCGCCGCCAATGGCAAGGTTTTGCTTTTGTTTTTGTGGCTTTTCAAGATTTTGGTTTCATTTTGTTTCTCAGATTTGATGTGATCGATTTTAATTTTGTAGGTGCAAATAATTCAGCAAATAAATCATGATGGGGAGGTGAATAGGGCGCGGTATATGCCGCAAAACCCATTCATGATAGCTACCAAGACTGTTAGTGCTGAAGTTTATGTCTTCGACTACAGCAAGCACCCATCTAAGCCGCCTCTTGATGGTGCTTGTACTCCTGATTTGAGATTGAGGGGTCACAGCACTGAAGGCTATGGTTTGTCTTGGAGTAAGTTTAAAGAAGGGTATTTGCTTAGTGGTTCTGATGATGCTCAAATTTGCTTGTGGGACATTAACACCATTCCTAAGAATAAGTCTCTTGATGCCATGCAAATCTTTAAGGTTGGTTTGCATGCCCATATGTTCACTATGATGTTTCTTTTTGAGTAGTTATTGAGAAATAAAGCATAAATTTTTGTGTTTTTTTAAAGATATGCCAATGTGTGTGATGATTTAAAGTACTGTCTTATAGGTTCATGAAGGTGTTGTAGAAGATGTAGCGTGGCATCTGAGACATGAACATTTGTTTGGTTCTGTTGGGGATGATCAATACCTGCTTATATGGGATCTCCGAACTCCATCTGTTACTAAGCCTGTCCATTCCGTAGTTGCTCACCAGAGTGAGGTATGCCATAGCATTTTTGTGATTCCTTCGTGAATTAATAAACTAATTGTTCAGTGGCTAAGACATGGTTTTTTACCTTCATATGCAACTCTACTATCTGAAACCTGTGACTTGACATGTTCCATGTGAAATGATCTGTAATTGTGCTATTAATTGCTCAAAAACTTGTGCCTTGCAATCAGAAGGTTCTGTATGACATATTGTAGGTGAACTCGTATTTGTCAAAAGGATTCCTCATACACATGCGAGTTTTTGTTGCTTTGAAAGCTGATGAGTTTTTTTTTATTCTTATTCTAAAAACCATGCTGTTTGCCAGTGTTGACATGCCATGAGGCTTATATCTCTTTTTTTTATTTTATTTGATGTGATTTCTTTTTATGTTCTTGTCTTAGGTTAACTGCTTGGCTTTTAATCCTTTTAATGAATGGGTTGTGGCAACGGGGTCTACTGATAAGACTGTCAAGTTATTTGACATACGGAAGATCAATACTGCACTTCATACATTTAACTGTCACAAGTAAGCATATCTGGGGAATTCTGTATTATTCTTCCAGGCATATATCTGTGGTGTGTATTGTTTACGAGTGGCACTCACTTGCAGCATGGATACATGTACAGATCTCCTCAAAACTTGTTATTTAATATCTTCTGTACTTTATTTTTTCCGTGATGTACACAGGGAGGAGGTTTTCCAAGTCGGGTGGAATCCAAAGAATGAGACTATCTTAGCTTCTTGTTGCCTTGGTAGAAGGCTCATGGTCTGGGATCTTAGCAGGTTTGTCTTTGAAAAAACCCAGTGATCTGTTAATTGATATTTCTTAGGTTTACTGGTTGCCGGATTTGAGTGAGCTTTTATTTGGATAAGCCAACACCACATGAGGATTGTTTTGAGCTACATTTGCTTTGTTTAATGTGGGGCTACACCTTTGCAGGATTGATGATGAGCAGACACCAGAGGATGCTGAAGATGGCCCTCCAGAATTGCTTTTCATTCATGGTGGTCACACCAGTAAAATATCAGATTTTTCATGGAACCCATGTGAAGATTGGGTTGTTGCTAGTGTAGCTGAAGATAACATCCTTCAAATATGGCAGATGGCAGAGAATATCTACCACGATGAAGATGATATACCAGCAGATGAATCAACAAAAGATTCCTAGTGTATTTACCAGGCTTTAATAGTATATTATCAATCACACAACGGGTGCTTGTAGGATCTTTTTGGTTTTTTAGTCGCCTTTTGTTTTTGGGTTAGCCTCCAATAGATCTCCCGTGTATGGAGGCTTTTTTTCGATCCTTGTTCCGAACTGATGTGTAATAACCTATAAATAGCTTTTTTATTTTATTTATTTTGCAAATGTGGTTGCTTGTGCGTTGTTTGGATGATGCTTTGCTGCGGCGTTGCACAGGTCATAATCTGGTTTAAAAGATGAAGCTACTGCTGGAGAAAATCATATAACAGAAGAAGTTTCAGTGGGATTCTTCTTAAGCCTAGCACACAATGTGTCCCAAGGATAGTATATATTCATGGACGTCCGATGCTATGCTAGAAAAAGCTACTGTGTGCGGTGTTTTTATTTTTTTTGTTTTAAAATGAATTAAAATAAATTTTTAATGATTTTTTTGTTTACTTTTTTTTTTATGCCAAACATGCTTAACGCAACGCAATTTGAAACAAAATGATAAACAATCTCTTCGTTACAGTGACAGCAGCTTTCTTCATATCAAATCTAAAATTTACACAACCTGAACACAGAATGCAAATTTGGAAGCTGCTTTGGCCAAAATTATCTGCTGCATCTTCAGATGTCATGGTTTGAATCCAAATCTTCTCCGTCGAGAGGCCCCCCGGCAGCTGTACTCTTAGCGGGTGTCTGATGCTGCTGCGGGTGGTTTTTGGTGTCATCAGAAGCCATCATGAAGTGGAAGCCCATGATATACCTATACTCTCCAGTTCCAAGGCAACGGGAGCAGTAGCTGAGGCCACTGCCACCACAAGTCCTGCACCTGCAACAAAACAAGTGTAATTGCTTTTACAATGGAGTTGTTGACTTTGATATATTAACAGCAGTAGCAGTACTGATTCCATTAATCCACTTAAGAAATCAATCTGCTGATAGCTCACCATTTAGGCCATTCACCTTCAGGAAGCATTGCTAAATGCACACAGTTAGTCCTGCCTGCAGAATTTACATATAGTTACAACCAATTTTAAATCAAATGCATGTAAATGGCAGTAAACACCATTATTATCATTATCATTATCATATCAGAATAAAAAGAAAGAGAGATACTGGGAGGTTGGTTGACACCTTGTCCAGAACAATGGGGGCAATCAACTCTACCAGTTCCATGGCAGACCTCACAAGGTGGGTCTGGCCTCTTCCTTATTTCTTTCCGTACATTTGACTGTCCAAAGTATACAAGTATTAGCAGTGAAGGGAGTTATAATGGGAAGAAAAGGGGAAGAACGGAAATGAAATTGATAGTTACATACCTCTGTTCTGACAATCCAAGATGGCTTTGTGAGGGAAAGGTGGCGTGGGTTTCTTCTACTTGTACCAAAACTTTCTTCTTTTCCTGCAACAACCGCTGTCTTCTTACTATTCTTTGCGCTGTCCAATTCTAGTTGATCCAACCAGACAGCCGTCAGCAGAGTCGCCGCCGCCGTGCTCCCTGCCATTATCGTTTCATCTACTTACACCTACTGCCACTGTGGCACATCGACAGACAGACATATTGATAATTTTTTTTTTTTAATTTATCATAATTGATTCTGTATTAATTTACCTTACTTGAAAAAAAAATCCTTTTCTTTTTGGGATCTATATATCTAACAAATGGTATAAAAAGAAAAAAAAGGAAAAGAAAGCCCTAAACACAAAATTACCTCTTAAACCCTAATAACTTACAAAATCCCTCCCCCATCCCTTAAGAAAACCCAGTATCTGCAGAACTGATTCCACTTGACGAAAGCCAAAACGAGAAGCAAACGGGCTACAGAAGGGATTGATGGACACAATCAAGCCGAGGGAGTATCAGGACAGAGTAAACCGGTGGCTCATGACACAGAGTTGGAGAGGGAGGGGAACGCAGGGAAGGAACCGATTACATTGCTGGCTTCAAGCCAAATGAACTCAGAATGTAAAAGCTGACACTGATCTTTCGCTTGTTGATATGGTATTGGTTGCAGAAGCCCGTTCATAATATCCCCTCAGATACATAACAGTACAAGGTTTCCCTTTGTTTCTCTAACGGTTTAGTTTTCTTGCAACGTTTGGAATGGAATTGTTTGGAACCAAATAATCAATTCTTTAGTTTAGAATATGAAGAGATATTAATTTAAATTATAAATAGAATTCAATTGCTACAAAATAATAAAAATTAAATTACAGAAAAGACCTTCTAATTTACTATAGTAATTTCTCTTAAAATCGACACTAAAAACAATATTCTAAAAATATACATCTTGTCTAAATTGGTTGCTAGTATCTATGGAATCCTTCTCTTTCTCATTCAGATTATTTGGGTTTGTTAATTTTGCATTCCATTCTCATAATCATGTTTGTGTTTTTGTTTATATCTATTGGTATATATGCACAAAGTACTAGCTAATTAATATATAGTTGATATTTTCTTCATGGTATGGTATGTTGCAAGAAAGGAAATGTGCTAGGTTCAGAAAGAAACCAGGCTAGTTTCTTGATGCAATCTATCACACGTGTACGGTATTGCGATGATTGTCTTATCGAAACGAGATCTTTGTAGTGGGTAGAAAAAATAAAGAATTCTTGATCTTTATCAGTAAAAAAAAAATGGAGTCACCATCTTGTATTTTGATTATTAGGAATCCTAACTAGTCTCAGAGTCTAGATAAAGAGACTGATTGTATATAGAGATGATATATCATCTTTAATACATCTTACTTAAGGTAAACTCTATTGTTTTTTTGTCCGATATAAAATAAAGTATTGTTGTGTTTTTTAACCGTTTGTCTGTTTAAGATTTAAGAAAAGTCATCATTGGTAAGGAGTAAAAAAGTTTTTATCTTATCAAGTTAAAACCTAACTATTCTAAAGTAATAAATGTAAAAATAAAAGAAAGTGTATTTTTATTCAATATCGAGAATACATCTTACGTATAAGTTCATAGTCCCGTATATTAAAAGAAACAAAATATTTTTTTGGTATTTTTGAAATATAAACTAAGTTCTCATGACTTTAATAAACTGGTTATTAAATCCAAAAATATATGCAAATTTATCAACAAAACTATTATTTGTTTTTGAATTTTTGTATTTAAAGATGTTAAATCACGCCTTGTATTTTTTTTAATATTATTTATGCAAATGTGATTTTTTTTTAATTTTTGAGAGATTTAGCCATATGCAATTTAAAATAAAGTTGCATTTTTGAATGAAAGATTTGTTTTTGTTTTTTATGGAAAGAAATTGATTTATTTAATACCCAAAAAACATCTTACCTATAGGTCACAATTTTAGATATAAAATATGAGAGGTTAAAAAATGTGGGGAAGTCAAAATTAATTGCAAAATGATCTTTTAAAGATTTTGAAAATTTATTAAAATTAAACAAAGGCCATGTTTGGAAAAACACAAAAATACATTTTAATCAAGCTATTTTAACCACGATATCAATTAAAGATGAATTATCGTTCATCAACTTGAAACTAAACAACACCAAAAACTCACATGAATCTTGTTAATTTCATAAACTTTGTTCAAATTTCATTCTGATTCTAATAAATCAACACAAACCCAAATATAAATTATGCACTAACATTTAATGTTCAAAGGGCAATCACAATAAAAAAAATCGCAATTCAACCAAACATATCAAATAAAAAACATACATCAATTCAAATCAAATAATATCCAAACAATCCAAAATTTATACACAATAATAAGCATTTTGTCCTAAATTTCACAATATTTTAGCAATTTGATCAAAAAATAATTTGAGGTTATGAATTGACCTTCCAAGGTGTTCAGCGTGTCCAGGAGCTACTCGAATCGAGGTTGAAGGTCTGCTGGAATAGTGGTGGTGCGTGTATCCATGCGCCACCACAATTTCCAGCACGTGGCTTTATACATCGCCGCTGCTGGAGGAGCATGAGCTATTGGATTTGAAGCTTCTTTGCCTCCTCTTTTCTCCTACACCGACAGTGCTCCTTCACACTCTATGAGGAGAGGGATCTGGCTTTCCAAAACTTCCATACTCTTGCCCCTCTCCTTTCTCGGTTTTGGTGCTCCTACTACAAGTGTTTGATGGAGATGTTGTAATTTATTGTGGCTGAGGAAGAAGAAGAGGTTATGGCCGTGGTTATGGTTTGGGCCAAAATAGGTGGCCGAGGGTCACAATTGTATGTGTTTTCTTTGGGAAGTGAAGTCATGGTTGATGATGGAAGAAAGGCTGGTTTTGGTTGTTGAGTTGAAGGTTGTTAATGGGGCGCCAATTATGAGGAACTTGAGGAGAGGCTAAGGACTATAACTAGGTGTAGCAATTGGTGATGCTGGGCTTATGTGATTAACATTGCATGGTTGGGTCATGGTAAAGAGAGGCTAGAGTTGTGGTCGTTGATGTGGGGACTGCTCGTGGTGGTTCTTTGGTTCTAGTGGTTGGTATGTTAGGGCTTGAGGAAAGTTTGAGGAAGATGGTTATTTTTGGCTTGTGCTTAAAGGCGACAATACTCGTCTAGCCTAAAAATAAAGGAGTTGTTGAGTGGTGAGCTTGATAATGAAAAATAGGGGTTGTGCTGATGTTGTGGAGAGGAGGGAAAGTTGAGGGAGGTTGTTGGAAAATGAGAAGAAAATGGGTCCTTGTTGGGAGATGAGATTATGAGCTGAATGGCGTGGATTTGGGAAGGGGAAAAGATGTTACCGTGCTGATGGCTATTGAGCTTAATTTTTTGCAGTTAGTTACTACCGAAGAGAGGGTAGGACCGTGGCTGACGATTGAGTTTAGAAATAATGGGTTTAGGGTTTTTTTGTGTATTACTTTT
>Ga0307517_10008344_pt1 | contig 14865 bp, 15 predicted proteins | sample 23_EM_MG_FD_194515 | JGI IMG/M metagenome (GOLD analysis project Ga0307517, IMG submission 194515) | Populus trichocarpa ectomycorrhiza microbial communities from riparian zone in the Pacific Northwest, United States - 23_EM | ecosystem: Host-associated > Plants > Roots > Unclassified | place... | reverse complement strand
TTGAGATAATTTATGAATTTTTTTTTTCAATTTCAGTCTCATTCAACTTTTTAATTTGTAAGATTTGTTCCTCATTATTTTAATAAACTTGAGAAAAATAAAATATTAATAAGTTATTTTCCAGTTCATTTTCCATGACATAACTAAACACTGGAAAATATTTTCCAATTTATTTTCCATTACACTATCAAACATAAGAAAATAATTTACTTTTCCAGAATTTACTTTTCCAAAATTTACTTTTTAAAAAAAAAACTACCAGCAAACAAACTATTATTATATTTCAATATTCTAACGTTTTCAAAGGAATGATCATGAATCCAAATCAGACACGTAATTTTACTTGCACTTATCTTCTTCTACAAGAACGGCGAGGTCTGTTCTGTTGGGAGGCAATGACAAGGAAACGAAAGCAACGAGGCAAGCTTATTGTTCGTATCCTTTCCTGACTTTTTAAGCCCCGGAAAGAGGGTCAGATTGGGTGTGCTGATGCAAGTTCACTAAGCATATGCTGCAGAAGAGAGATGTTTACTGTTAACAGGAGAACAACTGACCTTATAGACAAGGCATCCACTGCAAGTTCAGCATTTTTTAGATATCCGGCGAACAGTATTAATGCCATGAAATACCATACTTCCAGGCTGCATGAAATTGTTTACCAAAAGCATAGTCACTTAAAGCTAGCTGTAATTGTAAATTGGGTCATAATTAACAATTAAGGAGAAAGAGAATTGCTACTGTGTTGGGTTTCTTACCAAAGCATTACAGCTGATGCCAGAGATAACCTAACAAATCCCCAGAGATTTTGAAAAGCTTTCCAAGAAAGTCCGGTCCATGCTTCCCCGCAAGTTCCACTAAAAATATACAACAGTTGAGCAATCACTATGAACCACCATGACGCGTTTAGAACCACGGCTGCACCCACCAGACCCCAGCCTAATTTCAACATCAATAGCCAACTGAAAACGGCATGGAAAACTATGGCCACTGCCGCTATAGCAGCCATAGCCATCATCTTGCTTTGAGCTTGTAAGAACTTTGCAATTGGAAAGTTCATTGCATAAGCAAATAGCTGTGGTATCATCCACACCGAGAACATCCCTGCCGCCTGTGATATCTCTGCTGTCTGACCAATAAGCTTCAAAAATGGTCCAGCAAAGATATATAAAAGGGTAAGTATAACAGCTGTGGCATTAAGAATGACCCAAGATCTTTGCATATAGAGTCCTAGCATATCAAGCTGCCCTGCTCCATACGCTTGTCCACAAAGGGTTTCCAAGGCACTCCCCATGCCAAGCTGCAGATTCAATGATCAAATATTACTCATCAATCAAAAGTTGTAACAAAATATTACCAATATTATACACACACACACACACACACACACACACACATAAAAAGGTGCTACCTAGTACCTAGCTATGCGTATGGGCATATATATATTTTCAGCATGAATTAAATAGGGTCCAAAATAAAATACAGGCATAGTGCAAGCTGCGATCAACAAAACAATTGTATGCTTAATTGTTACTACATGTATAGGTAGCTGTTAATTATATGTTACTACATATGTAGGTAGCTGTTAATTATATACCATGATACCAAAAGAGAATCCAGCAATGACAGAATTCTCAACAGAGACAGCAGCTAGATCCAGCGTGCCAACATGTCCAGCAAGAAGCTGAGTGATAGCACCAAGGGAGTACTGGCACAAGGTGGTGAAGATGGCAGGGCCGGCAAGATACCATAGCTTCTTGGACTCTCTAAAGAATTCTCTGGAGAAATCACGGACACTGTTGATTAGAGGGATGTCATCAGGATCAGGAGTGAAGGAGGAGGCGATGGAGGAGTTTGTTGATCGTAAGTGCTGGTCTCGATTCTGGTGATCGTTTTGTCGGGAGACAAGTGATTGCCTGCCACCCTCCATTCTTCGATATTCTCTTTGTTTTCTTTTTCAGTAAAGAGAGGACCGAATCATTTATTTGGACTGCTTAAAGAGCTTATATAGTGGTGTGATTCCGTGTTACATAATAAATCATATATTGAGACTTCATCTAAAAACTTAAATTATTGGGTTAAGATGATTATTTGACATGGTATCAGAGCCTTAATGACCAAGTGATCACGAGTTCGAATCTCACCACCCCTATTTATTTGATAAAAATCAAGCACAAGGTAATGTGGGCCTATGCAAGTTTCAAGTCCAAATAACTTTCACTTGAGAGGGTGTGTTAGAGAATAATATAAATCATATCCTGGGACCTCACCTAACAACTTAAGTTATTGGGTTGAGATGATTCTTTGACATTCCGACAACATCTCCTTGGAAAGATCTCTGTTATCGGTAAGTTCGTAAACTCTTTCTTGGCATTTATCGATGTATCTGGTCAATATTGTAGGATAAAAAACATATATATATATATATATATATATATGACATATATTGTTGAGTTTTATGGTATTGCGGGATAAAATACATATAAAAATTAAAAAGATATAAACAAAGATAAAATATAAAATAGATTTGTGTTTAAAATAATTTTAGAAAATAGAAATTAAATACAGACATTTTTTTTATACCTATTATCTATGTAAGGATGAATATAAAACATATTACCAAAAAATGTTTATAGATATATTTAAACATAACTTCAAAAAACAAATGACATTCGGTAATCCTTAATTCTGTCCCTATGAGGAAAATAATTATATGGATTTAAAAATAATAATTATATGGAAGTTTAATTTCAACATATCATGGTGTTAAAAATAAACCAATATCATTAAAAACAACTACGTCAAGCTAGCTATCCAGTCACATCTTCAAGTCCTTAACCTCTCACCCTTTACTCTCTTATTTGAATTGTTAAATTTAAATCTTAAAAACAGAAAATTAAAAAAAAATTGTTGATTGGAACACAAAGCTAGATGTATTGTATATACATGAAGTATAAATCAAGAAAGGTTACGATGACAAGTATATAACTTAAAAAAAAATGAAGTTTATATTGTACAAATTCTGAAATCTTGTAAACTTGTCACGCCAATTTTAATGAAGTTCGATACATTTTTATATATCTAATTGATTAGTGGTTCATTTAGGGTTTTCATACGAGTATAATAATGAGAAATGAAGCTTCTGTCCTCAATAATTAATTGTATCATGGATGTAAATTAGAATTAAGGATTGTTTAGAAGGTATTAGAATTTTTTTATTTAGAAATATATTAAAATAATATTTTTTTATTTTTTAAAAATTATTTTTAATATTAATATATAAAAAGAATAAAAAAATATCTTGGGTCATCACGGAAATTGAGCCAACATCGTCACGCATTGCAGGAGGAAAGCGCCCCCTCCCAACCTAACGCAAGGGAAGGCTTCTCTTTATGATTTCCATTTGCATTTTAGTAAGATCCTCTCCCACGAGTCCCCATTGTAGCCTAGCAAAATAATTAATTAGTTCTTGTGATTTTAAGAATTATTATTTAATCTCCACGTTCTTATATTTAATCCAGTCACGTGTACTATCAGCGTGCCGGTGGCCTTCCTCAGGTCAACTGAAGATTCATGGTCGACAATCGGAAATTACCAAGGAGAGTCTCAGATGACCGATAAACGGAAATACAAGATGGTGTGACCAAATTATTAGTAGAAGTTTAATCTGACCAAATTCTGAAAACACGGACCAACGGTGATTTTTTTGCCTGTAAATAAGTGTCATTTAGGATTGTAGTATTTAGGATGCCAAGGGTGTTTTTTTTTTTAATTAGAAATATATTAAAATAATATATTTTTTAAAATTATAATCCAAAAGCAAAAACAAATTGAAAGTAAAAAAAAGTCAAGATCCAACAACAATTCGACATGTTTGGGAGTGTGGTTACGGTTGCTTTTCAAAGTGTTTTTCATGCCGAAATGTATCAAAATGACGTTTTTTCATTTTTTTAAAAATCATTTTTGAGATCAGTGCATCAAAAAGATCCAAAACACAAAAAAAAAAATTTAGCAAAAAAAAATGAATTTTTGGGAACGTGGTGCACGGTGCCTTGTCCCTTTTGCACTGCAAAGAACTTTAACAGAGTGTGTGGCTAGAAAATGAAGTGTGAATACACTACTAAAAAAAAGATTCAATAGCATCAGATGTTAGTAATAAAATAATTTAGATGCAACTTTAGCAACATATTAGTAACGGATTATATATATATATATATTAATTTTTTAATATTAGCATCGGATTTAGTAACGCATAATCAGTTACTAAAAAATAAATTAATATATTAAGAATTAGCAATGGATTTTCTGTTGTTAATATGGTTGCACAAAATTTATAATGAAAAAGCTCGTTGCTGATAAAAAGAAAAGATTAGACTTTGACTTTTATACAAAAACAAATAAACAATAATGACGTGTTAATAATTAATTGGCACATGTATACCTTGCAAAAAAAAAAAAAAGCTCACACGGGCAAATACCAATCTCAAGAGAAAAACCTTTCATTCTCCAAAAGAACCCTAATTAACCCATATGTCCCTTTCTATTCCTTCTCTAAAAACCCCATCTTTGTCACTTTCTTAAATTCTTTTCCATGAATATGTGCTCCCAACACGTCCTGTTACTATTTGAATAAAATTATTGCCAACTATCACTGAAAGCAGAGATGGATGAATGGCTGGAGATGAATAATAAACAATAGATACCAAGATCAACATATGAAGAAGGAAAAGGAAGGAAACTTGGATAGAATGAGAGTAATTCACCTGAATTTCTCTCTTCACGCATTCATTGTGTATTGTTTTTCTCTGCTTTTTATTCTGTTACAAACCAATTTAAACACATAAATTGCTTGTCCCGAATAGTAGGGATAATAGGCTTTATTACATGTGTCCCTTGATGCATTACGAAATAGAAAGTAAAACGGTGCATTTGGTTGTCTTGGTGATTTCCAGCTATGACCACTGATTCAAATTGTTAACCCTCTGTTCGTGCTCGTTCTTCATCTCCTGTCAATGCTTGTTCATCATGTCCTGTTATGTTAGTATTTGCGGCATGTGACAAGTCTTCCCCAATTAAAACCACCCTGTCCTCAAGTTTAAAGTCGGGAAAACACGTTGTTATTTCGTCCGCAAACTCCCAGGTAGCATTTGCAGGTGAGAGGCCCTTCCAATGAATTAGCACTTGGGTAACTGCTTGATTCTTCCTCTTTGCGATTCTTCTATCCATTGTTGCTTGTGGTTGTAATTATGGGGCCTGAGGCATTTTTGGCAAGGTACTCTGCACTAGTTGGTGCCCTATATGCCTCTTGAGTTGGGAAACATGAAACACAGGATGAATGGCAGAGGAGGGTGGAAGCTCTAGCATGTATGCCACCTTACCGACCCTGTCAATCACTAGGTAGGGACCGAAAAACTTAGCTGATAATTTATGTGATGCTCTACAAACCACTGATTGTTGTTTGTAGTGTTGTAGCTTAAGATACACAGTCTTTTATAGAGAAACTCCTTTCACTCCGCTTGTTATTGGTAATTTGTGACATCCGGTGTTGTGCGGTTCGAATAGTGCACTTGACTTGCTTAATTATTTCTTCCCTTCTAGTTAGAAGATCATTAATTGATTCCACCATAGAGTTTTTAGGAAAGTAAGGAACATGTGTAGGAGGAGAGAAACCATACAATGCCTCGTAGGGAGTTAGTTGGGTTGAAGAATGGAAATTCGTATTATACCACCATTTGGCCAATGACAACCATCTTGCCCACTGATTTGGGTTGTCCCCAGTCATACATCTGAGATAGTTTTCAACATATTTATTGACTATATTTGCTTGTCCATTGGTTTGAGGGTGGTATGCCAATGAGTAGAGCAAGTTTACCCCTTGGATACTGAACATCTCCTTCCAGAATTTGCTCAAAAACACTGGATCCCTGTCACTGACTATTGATGTTGGCAGGCCATGTAGTTTGTACACATTGTCCATGAATATATTAGCCATGGTAGGTGCTGAATATGGATGGATGAGGCTCATGAAATGAGCGTATTTGCTGAAACGGTCTACTACTACCATGATGACATCCTTCCCTTCAGATTTAGGAAGCCCCTCGATGAAATCCATGTTGATGTCAGTGAATGGAGCATGGGGAATGGGTAGGGGTTGTAGTAGCCCTGATGTGTCTACATTTTCATGTTTGTTCTTCTAGCAGGTTGAGCATTCTCTAACAAACTGACGGATATGCTTTTGTTGCCCCTTCCAATAGAACAAACTTCCCACCCTCTTCGTAGTGGCAGTAACTCCTGAATGGCCTCCCACAACTGAGTTGTGATATAATGAAATCAACTAGGATTGTAGTTCTAAATCACGTCCTACCACAATCTTACCCTTCCTATTTAAGTGGCCATTGACCCAGGTGTAATAAGGATGTGACCCTGGAGTGGTTTTCAGGTCTTGAATGACAGTTAGTAAATATGGATCTTCTTGCCAAGACCTTGTAATTTCCTCCATGATATTGGAAGAGATAGAGGAAACAACCATTGAGTAGAGTCCTGACTTGTAGTTCTTAAGAGGGCATCTGCTGCGACATTTTCCTTTCCTCTTCTGTACTCTATCTCGTAATCATACCCTATCAACTTAACTAGCCACTGATGCTACATAGGAGTAATTATTTTTTTATCCAAGAGATATTTAAGACTCGTGTGGTCTGTGTGAATGTTAAAATGTTTTCCCCACAGGTAGTGCTTCCATTTATTAATTGCATGCATGATAGCCAACATCTCCTTTTCGTAGATAGACATAGCTTGTTGTTTAGGGCCTAGAGATTTGCTGATGTATGTAATAGGATGACCTTCTTACATAAGAACTGCCCCCACACTAACCATGAATGCATCTGTTTCTACAACAAATAGTTTATCTAAGTCTGGCAAGGATAGTATTGGAGGATTAGTCATCAATTCCTTGAGCAGGTTAAATGCATTGGTAGCCTCATGACTCCAGCCAAAAACATCCTTTTTTAATAGTTGTGTCAAAGGTTTACAAATGGACTTGTACCCCTTAACAAATCTTCGATAGTAGCCCGTAAACCCTAAAAATCCTCTCAATTGCCTAAGGTTCCTAGGCAGTGGCTAGTCGAGTATAGCTTTGGTTTTGTTAAGGTCGGTAACAACTCCATATTTAGATATAATGTGGCCTAAGTATTCGACCTACTCGCTTTCAAAGCTACATTTACTTGCTTTCACAACCAGCTGGTGTATTCTCAACAAGTTGAAAATAATTTATAAGTGTTCCTAATGGGCTGTAAATGTCTTACTGTATGCTAGAATATCATTAAAGAATACCAAGATGAATTTCCTGAGGTGTGCTCTAAAAACCTCATTCATCAAGCTCTGAAATGTAGCGGGAGCGTTGGTTAACCTAAAAGGCATAACCAAAAACTCGTAGTTGCCATTATGTGTCTTGAAAGCTATTTTAAACTCCTCCCCTGAACCCATTATGATCTAGTGATATCCAGATTGAAGGTCGATCTTCGAAAAGATGGTTGTTCCCATTAGTTCCTCAAGTAACTCTTCAACCATTAGAATGAGGTACTTGTCCTTGATAGTGAGTTTGTTCAGAGCTCTATAATCCACACACAGCCTCCAAGTGGAATCTTTTTTCTTAACCAGCACCACTAGTGAGGTAAAGGTGTTGTTGCTAGGCCTTATAATTCATATTTCCAACATTTCATCTAACATCTTTTCTAGCACATCTTTTTGCAACCCTGAACACTTGTAGGGTCTCAAATTTATGGGTTGACTCCCTTTCTTTTCCTTCTAGAATACTCAGATAATATAACCATTTGTTTCCGTATCTATAACCCGACATGAATTTGTCATCACATAAAAAAAATAATCCCTTCAGTCTATCTTCTTCAAACTCCTGGTTTTTTTTATAGATTTGGTGGGTTTAATGAAAGTCTTGTTGAATGAGTTTGGAGTAGTGTTGTTTGGCCAATAGGTAGGGTTACTTTTTGGTAAATTGGTAGTAGTAGTGTTTGGTTGTTGTATGGTTTTTGGTGGAAGGCTGTGGGAAGTGATGGATACTGAGTGTTTTAGTAGATACACAGAAGTTTGTCTGTGTGTTAAAGTATTTGCATGCAATCTAGCAAGGTTGTAAGCTTGTCTAAGGTCTTTGGGTTCAAACATTTTCAAGGTGTTTTTTATTTCCAATTCCAGACCTTCTAAGAAGATGACTAAAGCTTGCCTCTCTCTAATACCAGCCTTATTCCATAGAACATCAAAGTCGTGAATATAACTCTCCAAAGTCCTTACTTGTTTCAAGTCTATCAAATCTTTCATTGGGTCCTTTTGTCCCCGAACCTATAGCAAAGAGCTTCTACATACTCGTCCCAGCTCACTCTCTGATTATTCAAACTTTTTTTGGTGCCAGCACAGGGCTATGCCATCTAATTAATAGGAGGCTAGTTTCAGTTTCTATAAGTCATCAATGTCCTCTATCTCAAAATACTGATTGTATTTGTACAACCATCTATGCACATCTTCACCCTTAAACACTAGAAATGGATGTTTGGGTCGGTGTACCTTATAAGCAGCTGGCTTTCCTTCAGTGGAGTTGCTAGGCCTGAATGTCGATTCGCTCTAATGAGTAGCATGTTTATCTCTGCTTTGGCTGGATTCTCCTGAGGCGAGGGGAAATCTTTGCATAACAAACTTTAGTTGTTGCGTCAGGCCGCTGAGCAATTTCTTTATGTCCCCAATTTGAGCTTCATGATTGTCTATGGTATGGTCCAGCTTTTGGCCTTGGTCCTTCATGAGAGTAACTAGCTAATCATACTTATGGTTGGCTTTTCTTTTTGCCGAATCAATAGAATCCTCAAGCCTTTTAATTTTTGTTGTTCTTGTGTCAGGTGCCATGATCCCAGTCCAAGGAAGGTTGGCTCTAATACCACAAAATTTACAATGAAAAAGCTCGTTGCTGATAAAAAGAAAAGATTAGACTTTGACTTTTATACAAAAACAAATAAACAATAATGACGTGTTAATAATTAATTGGCACATGTATACCTTGCAAAAAAAAATGCTCACACGGGCAAATACCAATCTTAAGAGAAAAACCTTTCATTCTCCAAAAAAACCCTAATTAACCCATATGTCCCTTTCTATTCTTTCTTTAAAAACCCCATCTTTGTCACTTTCTTAAATTCGTTTCCATGAATATATGCTCCTAAGGCGTCCTGTTATAATTTGAATAAAATTGCTGCCAGCTATCACTGAAAACAGAGATAGATGAATGGCTGGAGATGAATAATAAATAATAGATACCAAGATCAACATATGAAAAAGGAAAATGAAGGAAACTTGGATAGAATGGGAGCAATTCACCTGAATTTCTCTATTCACGCATTCATTGTGTATTGTTTTTCTCTGTTTTTCTATTCTGTTACAAACCAATTTAAACACACAAATTGCATGTCCTGAATAGTAGGGATAACATGTTTTATTACACGTGTCCCTTAACACATTATGAAATAAAAAGTAAAATGGCGTGTTTAGTCGTCTTGGTGATTTCCCGCTATGACCACTAATTCAAATTGTTACCCCTCTGTTCGTGCTCGTTTTTTTGTCTCCTGTCAATGCTTGTTCATCATCTCCTGTTATGTTAGTATTTGTGGCATGTGACAAGTCTTCCCCTATTAAAACCACCATGTCCTCAAGGTTAATGTTTCTAATTCTTAATGTAATGTTCTTTATCTTCATGGTTCTGTGACAATTCCATTGTTCCTTGGTTAGGTAGTGAGGTTTTTTTCGGGATTTTGCTTTTTTTGTTTTGTTGGGTGTATGTGTGTGGTTTTTCAAAGGAGAAATATAGGTAACATGTGACAAACCCGTAAATAAAAGTTAGATCTTGGACTTTATTCGTGTGCTATGAAAGCTGTTTGGCGTTGGTTAACAATTTTTTGCATACTACATCATTTTCACTCATCTTCTTCATCATCAACTTCTCTCCAATGAAATTGTTCTTGTTTAGTAGTGTTAAACAAAGCAGAGCAGAGAGAGTGAAATTGTTCATCATCAATTTTTTACCTCTCTCATCCTGTTTTGACCAGAAAATTTGCACTATTGATTGTCCACTTTATTCATTGTGCAATGATATTCCTTTTTTATTTGCATTTAGCTTCACTAAAGAGGTTAAAAATTAGGATTTCACGTCTTTGGTTTTCATCTAGTTTTTCATTTGATGGGTTACTTCTTATTTGTAGTCCTTCTAGATTGAGAACCAAGCAAGGAAACAATATGACAATGATTTAATTCTTCTACATAGTAATTATGTGCCTCTATATGATCGTTGATATGTGTTGGGTTTGACTTCAACAGATGGTCGAATTAATGTAGAAGGGTAAATGATCTTAACTTGTGTACCTTTTTTAGATTTCATGTTTTGAAAAAGTTACTTTTATGGTATTTGTCCTATATGCTCAGAATTGTAGCAAATATCTAAGTTGTTCAAAACTTGTTGTGTGTTGGGTTTGACTTCAACAGATGGTCCAATTAATGTAGAAGGGTAAATGATCTTAACTTGTGTACCTTTTTTAGATTTCATGTTTTGAAAAAGTTACTTTTATGGTATTTGTCCTATATGCTCAGAATTGTAGCAAATATCTAAGTTGTTCAAAACTTATTGATTGTTATGTATGTTGAGCAAGCTTGGGATATTAGCATTCGTGATGATTTTATAATTGTGGCAGTGGTATTGTATGTGATGCGTTGACAAATATAATGTGTTGGATAGTAACTAACTACAAGGTATATATCCATGTGGACTTGTATTTATTTCCAAGAATCTCTTGTTTTGTATTTCCTTTGGCAACTTGCAATGCGAACCTTATTACAGGCTGATTTACTTTTTTAATTTCTTAACACTACTATTCTTACTCATTTTTTTCTAATTTCATATTGTTGAACCCATCACATCACATTACTTATTTGCATTTAGAGTTGCCAAGTTTTTGGGTTATGTATATTGGGTCCTCCGGGTTTGTCAGTGTAACTTAAAACTTTTTATAAATTTTAGAAGATGACTTTGTTCATAGAAAAATTGCATGGTCATTGAATCTTGGTGTTTGTTTGCTAATAATGGTGTAATTTGTCTCCAAAGTGTCTTTTTTGTTTATACTGCACTTCTTTGAAAAAGAAGCTGCTATTTTGTGTGTTGTGCAATTCAATGACCATAGATTAGATATGCATAATCTTATTTTAGTTTGTCATTATTTCTTTGTTTAATGTGATGATCTTAAGTAATAAATTATTGATCAAATAAATATTTAATTGTTGGTTAAAAAAATAATTATGGCATGTGTTTGCGTGAAAACTTCATTTCTACAATATTACTTGACAATACAAACAATTATATTTTTTTTTTCAATAGAAGAGTCTATACTACTAAAGCTGAAGAAAAAAAAATAATGGTGGGAAATAATAAACAGAGCAGTTGTTTGGTGTATCCTAATTAGCTAGTTATTCTACCTATATAATTTTACTAATTTTATTAATCTATAGGACAATCAAAACAACATATTATCTTTCCTCTTTTCACACAATTCCAACTACTTAATTATACTACAACTTCATGCAGTATTTCAATGTTGTTCTCTTTTTTTTTATTGCAAGTTTTGATATCTTTCCCTTTTATAACTTATGAGCTAGTTATTAATGAAGTTATTTTGATAATTTATTATATAAAGTTTTATATATAGATTAAGAAATATATTAAATAATATTCTAAAATTTTGTTGGTTTTAATTATGTTAATTAGATTAATATGGATGATTGATATCGCCGTCGTAGGGATGGTCATATCTATCCAGAATTTATTGCGGGTGTACTAAGATTTTTCAATTTTGCATTTTCAATTGATGAAAATGTATCTGGAGGTAAAATTAAATGTCCTTGTGTTAGGTGTAAAAATCAAAAGTTTTTTTATGGAAGAAGATGTTTATAAGCAGCCTAGAACCTTCATAGATAACAAGTCTAAACAAGTTGTTGTAAGTACTTTTTTTTTATGTAATTTAATTATTATTTAAAATTAAAATGAATTTATTATTATATTTAATTTTATTGTAGGAGAATTACAAAAAAAAAATTGATTTCAATATATGAAATTGATCAGAAAAATCATCATTAATTTGATAGAACAGCTTGGTGTGTGGCTATAGGAGGAGTTACAAAGGGTAGAATATATAGTACACCTGGTATGCCGAAATTCATGGTTAGTACAAGTGCTTCATCACAATCTTATACGATGGAGTCAATACCTCCTAGTTCATCAATTAAGGCATTGAAGGAGCAAATAAAGGAAACAGATGGTCATATTTTATCACTACAACAAAAGATGACTTCTATAAAAAAAAATTCTTAGTAACATGGGACACCAAGCTTGGGCATCAAATATAGACCAAGAAATGTCGGCACCTATGGCTTCATCTATGTCGTCACATGTGGCTCCACAGATGACGACTCCTATGTATCCCATGTTTAATCCAGTATATCGACCTAGATCTCGACCACCATATACTAGTCCCACCTTATAATGGTCAACATTGTTTTGGTTCGTTTCCACTACCACCACCACAACCACCACCTCTATGATAACATATATTTATTAAATTGTGACTTCTCTATATTGATGTAAGTTTAACAAAACTTTAAAATTTATTGTGGAATTTATTTTTATTTGACTTATTATTGTTGATAAAATAATGTTTAGTATTAATTTATGTTTTTCTACAATTTTTGAAATATCCACAACTAATTATAAGAAATTCAATAGATAAGAAAAATAATTTAAAAAATTTATGTTTTAAAAAATAATTATTAGACAAATCAGCAACAAATCACCATTGCTAATTAACAGCGGATAGCAATGGTGATTAGCGATGGAATTTTTATTGCTAATTTATACAATCCGCAACCAAATTTCAGTAACAAATAAATTGTTGCTGAAAAAAATCAGCAATTGATAATCTATTACTAAAAAATTAACATCTATTATTTACATGCTACTAATTTCGTTGTTGATTTTTATCAGCTAAATAGTTGCTAATAGGCCCTCCTTTTTTAGTAGTGACAGAGGAAACCCTAGGAACTGGGAGCATGATATTATTTCATCGCCCCAATTCAAGTCCTTTAAATTTTCCCTGTGCAACGGTTCGTTCAGCTTCAAGTACCAATTACCCCTAGAGATGAAAATGTTATCCACCTTTAATACGCCTACCTCTACCTCTATATAATATTTTCCATGTATCCGCCGGTATAGAGTAAAGAGGACCGCAAGGAACGCAAAATATTACCCAACCGCAAGTCCATAACATCGAAATAAGACAGCTCTGAAAGCACGTACAAATAGGCCAGAATTCAAGCAAGCCGAAGACAACAGACGGATAGCAGACTCTATGATGGAAATAAAGCAGCCGAGGGGATATTGTTGGCAGGCATGACTAGAATGCCATGCCAAAGGAAATCTTACAATTATTCAGAATGTTAGACGAAGTAAACAGAAACTTTCATAAAGCACAAAACATCAGTGCCTTAACTTGACCAGGTGGACCAGAAGATATACGAAAAAGAACTGCTGATGCATAAATACAGGTGATAGCAGACAGACGATCAATGAAAAATCACTAATAGCATCTTATTTAATCAATGAAATGGATATTCATTGCAATCATGATAAAAACAAGCGCTAGCATTAGAAAGATTGGGAGAAAGTAGATAGGACATGTAAACGGCATCGAAAAAGACGAGATTGATAAGTATTATAATCAATGAAGATGACAGGGTTTTGCTCTTTGAATAATTTACATTGCGCAAGTTGAAACATTTGCAACCAAGTGATACCACGACATTACAAATATAAAAATGATAGCTGAGACTTGAAAAGGCCAGTATGAATAATGCAAAAGCATCTTAAACAATAGGTTTGGTAGATCAAACAAGCAAAGGGAGATGTGACAGGGCATATGAAAAATGAATCAGACTCAGGTGCAAGAAAGTTCAATGCATATAAACGAATGGAAATAGGGTTTTATATCCCCATCACTAGGCATTTTCAAATCCATGGCTACTTCAATTTCTAGCCAATGTAGGCAAAAGAAAACCCTCAAAAACAAGTCAGCATTGAGAAGAGCAAGGATTGCAAGATGACTACTATTCATATTCAACTAGTCAAATAAGAGCAACATCAAGCAATCAATTCAAATAACAAAAGGGCATGAAGCAATGCAAGCGACAAAACCATGTGATAAGCAAAATCCAAATAGGTGGTTCAACGGTATCCCTAATCGCTTGAATTTTTAAGGGAAAAGAAGACAATTCAAAATCTTAAAATCCTAACTTAGGCAGTAAGCACAACAGCTCCACCAGCCTCTTTAATTTTCTTCTCAGCAATCTTCGAAATAAGCTTGGCCTTGACAACAATCGGTTGCTTCTCAGGTAAAACCCCCTTCCCAAGAACCTTGAAGTAACCGAACTGAGTTACATCGATCATCGGCACAGTATCCTTGGTTGCCTTGTCTTTAACATCCTGTGGGACCATGGACCATAGCTTGTCGATGTTCACGATCGGACAGTAGAACTTGTTGCGGAGCTTGTGGAAGTAACGCATACCGACTTTACCAAAGTAACCGGGATGGTACTTGTCGAAGAGAATCCGGTGGTGGTGCATACCTCCAGCATTACCACGACCTCCTGGGTGCTTCCTGTGCTTGCCGATGCGTCCATGCCCAGCACTGACGTGCCCTCTCTTCTTCCGGTTCTTCTTGAAGCGGGTTGTCATTTCTCGGGGGGCGGGGGGAGGGGGGGGGTGTTAGAGATCTGTTGTTT
>Ga0307517_10008343_pt1 | contig 14866 bp, 10 predicted proteins | sample 23_EM_MG_FD_194515 | JGI IMG/M metagenome (GOLD analysis project Ga0307517, IMG submission 194515) | Populus trichocarpa ectomycorrhiza microbial communities from riparian zone in the Pacific Northwest, United States - 23_EM | ecosystem: Host-associated > Plants > Roots > Unclassified | place... | reverse complement strand
GGAAAGTTGGGGCGTGCTACGTCAAAGCCGAGACAAGGATAGGGCGAGATAAGATATTGAGGAACAACGACTTATCCAACTCCAGCGCAGTCTGGCGAAGGCAGTCGTAGCACCTTTGGGACCGCTCAAAATCCGGTTCCGAGAGGAGTGTGGGTTCGATTCCCACCGCCCGCACCATCTTACAAGCGAGCTTGGTCTCCACGACGAGGTGATCGATCGCATAGACGGCTCGGACTGACAGCCGTCGGCCGTGCGACGCACAATTCCAGTCCCGCAGACGCCGGCGGGGCTGCCTCTAGTGTCTCCCGGTGCTCGATCCTGTCTTGCCGCCGCAACCCGCTGGGCACGCCCCTTGGCGAGGACGACCGCTCAGACGGTCTTCTTGACCGGAGCGCTATCGGATTTGCGCACGACCTTCTTCGGCGCGTCCTTATTGACGGTCGGTGTCACACGCAGCGCGCGATTGCGCCGCTTGTTGGCGGTGCGGAGCTGGCCCATCAAAAATCCTATCGTGTCGGAGGCGGTGCGGCTTGGCCAGATCGGCAACCGTCACCGGTATCGTAGCTACCCTGCTCAGACCTTGTCGCCGGAGACAAGCTTAAAGCTGGCGACCGCATGAGCGGCGTCGTCATACGACCCCCGGTTAGTGCGGTGAAGCAGCGTGCCAGCGCAGCGACATGCACGATAGCCCGGCGTCGATCCGGTTGATGTGCGTCGTGTCGAGCAAGGCCAGCGCGTAGCCCGACCGATCGAGCAATTCGGCGACACGCGGATAGTTCGCCGATAGGAGCAATGTATCGTTCACGCGCAACGCATTGGCGGCCGGCTCTTCCCCATGATCGATGACGATCTGGCGGAATCTGGCGAACAGTCCGCTTTCCTCACCTTCCTTCGTGGTCAGCACGGTTTCTTCGTCGATCAGGCTCGCGATCGTCTTGAGGTGCAGCGCTCCCTCGGGCGGCTGAACGATCTGGGCGGCGTAGCCCAGTTCCTGAAGCATTTCCGCCAGGCAGCGTGCGCCGGCTGGATCGGTCCGGCTCGACAGGCCGATCATGACCTGTTGGGGCGTGACCATCACGTCTCCGCCATCGGCAAAGCCGCGCTCAAGGCGAACCACATTGGCGAAGTGATGGTCGAGCGCGGCAAGCAGGTGCTGGCCTTCGCCGTTCCGCGTAGCGGTGCCCGGGTTGAGCAGGATGGCGCCCTCACTGAAGACCAGGGCCGGATCTTCGACGAACACCGAGTCGGGAAAATCTTCGAGCGGATCGAGAATGTCGACGGCCACCCCGGCGTCGCGCAAGGCGTTGGCATAAGCGTCGTGCTCGGCGAGTATTCGTTCATAGACCGGGCCTGGCCCGTCATGTGAGCGAAGCCCATCTACCACCGAACGCCCGGGCCGTCGCAGGACCGCGTGCGAGAAATCAAAACAGCGCGTCATGTCCGACACTCAGGCAACGCTCTTCAAAACCTGGGGTTTTTCGGGTCCGCTCAATGGCGATGAGGGCGAACCTGCCGGCACTGCCTCCAGCAAGATGAGCAGGTCGGCCATCACGGCGGGGATATCCGCTGTCAATGTCGACGCCGTGATCTCGCGCATGAAACTGATCACCGGCGCTTGACCGTAGGAATTGTCGATGACGAGCTGCGGTCGCATTATAGCCTCCCGGCGGTCGGCCTTGCCTAGGCATATGCCTGTTGCACCTTATAGCTCGGTATCGCGCGTTAAATCGTCATTGACCGCCCGGCGCAAGTCCGCGCCGTGGGGAGTTTCTGGTCAAACATGTCCGCAGGTCCGCCTACACGCGGCGGGCGATCATCGCCGCATAGCCGTCGAACCGCCAGTCGCTGACCGAGCCGACGGTCTCTGCTGCGCGCCAGCGGTCGTGCTGGGCAGGGTGCCATTCGACCGGTTCCGCCGACATGTTGAACACGCACAACATGGTTTCCTCCGGCGTCGACCGTTCGATCGCCAGGATCGTTTCGCTGGCTTCGATCACGCGGGCGTCGCCGCGCATCAGCGCGTCGCTGGCATGGCGGAACGCGAGCAGATGCCGCGTCAGGTTGAGCAACGAGTCCGGATCCTGATTCTGGCGATCGACCGCCAGTGCCAGATGGTCGGTGCCGATCGGCAACCATGGCTCGCTCGAACTGAACCCGGCATGGTCGTTGGCGTCGGCGCGCCAGGGCATTGGTGTGCGGGCGCCGTCGCGCGACAGGGTCAGCGGCCAATTGGCGATCGCTTCGGGATCCTGCAGCGCCTCGAACGGGATATCGACCTGGGTCAGGCCGAGCTCTTCGCCATTGTACAGGAAGATATTGCCGCGCAGCGAGACGAGCAGCATGAGCTTCAACCGCGCAAAGGCATTGCGGTGCTCGGGGGCGGCCCAGCGCGAGATGGCGCGGGGGGCATCGTGGTTCTCGAAGGCCCAGCTCGGCCAGCCGGTGCCGGGCGCATCGGGCCATTGCGCGAGTGCGTCGCGGACCAGCGCCGGGGTGAGCTTGTCGGCATAAAGGAAATTGAAGCCATAGGCCGAATTGAGCCGGCGATCGCCCTGGGTGAAGGCGTGCATCTCGGCCTCGGGGCTGGGGCCGCCGACCTCTGCCACCGTGAACGTGGCGCCATAATGATCGAGCAGCGCTCGCAGGCGTTCGAGAAACGCCGGTATCTCGGGCTGGCTCTGGTTGTGGATATGGAGCTGGAAATCGAACGATCGCGTGCGCGGTCCGGGGGGGGCCGGCGGGTTATCGGTCAGTGCCGCGTCGTGCATCGAGAAGTTGATCGCGTCGATACGGAAGCCGTCGACCCCGCGATCGAGCCAGAATCTCGCGACATCAAGCATGGCGTCCTGCACCGCCGGCAGATGCATGTGCAGCTGGGGCTGTTCGGGCAGGAAATTGTGCATGTAATATTGCCGCCGTGGCGCGCTCCACGTCCAGGCGGGGCCGCCGAACACCGACTGCCAATTGTTGGGCGGCGTGCCGTCGGGACGGGCATCGGCCCAGACGTACCAGTCGGCTTTGGCATTGGTACGGTCGGCGCGGCTTTCCAGGAACCACGGATGGCGGTCGCTGCTGTGCGAATAAACCTGGTCGATCAGTACCTTGAGTCCGAGCGTATGGGCGCGAGCGACCAGCGTATCGAAATCGGCGAGCGTGCCGAAGATCGGATCGACGCCGCAATAATCCGACACGTCGTAGCCGAAATCGAGCATCGGCGAGGTGAAGAATGGCGACAGCCAGATCGCATCGACGCCCAGACTGGCGACATGGTCGAGCCGCGCGGTGATGCCGGGCAAATCGCCGACCCCATCGCCGTTCGAATCGGCGAAGCTGCGCGGATAGATCTGGTAGATCGCCGCCCCGCGCCACCATTCGCGTGAGGTCTGGACGGAGGGCAAGCGGGCGGCGTCGTTCACTGGGCCTCGCAGATGATGAAGTCGAGAGGAGCGAGGCTGACCTTGAGGCTGCCCGGCGCTGCGGTTTTGGCTTCGCATGCGCCATGGAGCGCGGCGAACGCCGTGGATTTGTCGTCAACCAGCACATTGGCGGTGAGCGGCGCGGTCGAGGTGTTGAACGCGATCAGGATTTCCTTGCCGGTGTCGGGGTCGAACCGCGACACCGCGAACAGGCCGGGCTTGTCGCCCCAGGCACGCGGCACCTGGCGTCCGCGAGTCAGCGCGTGGTGGCTGGTGCGGATGCGCGCGAGTTCGGCGATCGTCTTGAAGATCGGATTGTCGGTGCCGAAGCTGGGCGTGGCGGTCGTCTTGGCCGTGCCGAGCAACCTGGTGTCGTTATAGACCGCGACCTTGCTGGCGAACATGTCCTCGCGCGCCAGTTGGTCGTTGCCCTTGCTGACGAAGCCCTGTTCGTCGCCATAATAGATCGTCGGCACCCCACGCAGCGTCAGCAGCATGGCATGGCCGAGGATGACGCGCTTGAGCACTTCGTCGTCGCTCGCCTGCGGCATGCCCGCCTTCACGAACATCGAGAAGCGACCCATGTCGTGATTGCCGAGGAAAGTCGGCAATATGCGCGCGGTCGCCTCGCCATTCGCATAGGCCGGATCGCCGAAGAACATGTGGAACAACTCGCTGGTCGGCGCCCCCCGTGCCACGGTATCGGCCACCGCGCGCTCGAACGCGAAGTCGAGCACCGCGGGCAATTTGTCGACGCGGGTGTGCGCGGCGAGGCGCGCCACATCGAGGTCGCCGGTGAAGACCTCTCCAAAGATGTGGAAATTGGGGATGCCCTTGGCTTTGGCGCGCGCCAGAATCGCCGGGACGAACGCCTGCCAGAAGGCCGGATCGACATGCTGCGCGGTATCGATGCGGTATCCGTCGATCCCGAAATCGTCGATCCACTTGCCGTAAATGTCGATCATCCCCGCGATCACGCGCGGATTCTCGGTCATCAGATCGTCGAGCCCGCCGAAGTCGCCGAGCAGCGAATCCTCGGTCGAAAAAGTCGAGTCGCCGCGATTGTGGTAATAGATCGGGTCGTTGAGCCAGGCCGGGACCTTGGCCTTTTCCTCGCCCTTGGGGAGGTAGGGCGTATAGGCCCAGGTCGGATCGGTCAGCCTGGCGAAATTCTCCGGCGTGGCAACGCCGTCGCCGAGGAATCCGGGGTTGATCGCGGGGCCGCTGACACCACCCTTGCGCGTGTACGGATAGTCGGCGCGGGTGCGGTAGGCGCAGGGCTTGTCCGCCTCGCACTCGCGATATTTGATCACGTCCGCGGTGTGGTTGGCGATGATGTCCATATAGACCTTCATCCCGCGCGCATGCGCCGCGTCGACCAGGGCCTTGAAGTCGGCATTGGTGCCGAAATGCGGATCGACCTGGGTGAAGTCGGTGATCCAATAACCGTGATAACCGGCGGTCTCGTTGCCCTTCGAACCCTGGACCGCTTTGTTCTTGAAGATCGGCCCGACCCAAAGCGCGGTTGCGCCCAGTGCCTGGATATAATCAATCCGCTTGAGCAGCCCCTTCAGGTCACCGCCGTGATAGAAACCCTTGGCGGTCGGGTCGAAGCCGGTGATGAGCCGATCGCCTTTGAGCCCGCCGGTATCGTTCTTCGGATCGCCATTCTCGAACCGATCGGGAAGGACGAAATAGATCACTTCGTCTTCTGGCAGGCGATCGCGATAGGTGGCGGCCGGCGCCGGTGCCGGAACAACGCCCGGCGACGACAACGCCGGTTGCGCGAGCGCGGTCGCGAGCAAGGCGGCGAGCAGCGAGCGGCGGATCATGCGTGTTTCTCCAGTGCGTTGCCCGTCATCGCGGTGACGAAGTCGCGGTGGCTGGGCAGCGTTTCGGCCTTGACCCTGCAGGCCTTGGCAAGCGTGTCGAGGAACGGACCGACATCCTGCCCGGGGACGTTATCGGCCAGGGGCGACCAGCTTTGCGGCATGATCCCCTGTCCGAGCATCACCTGGCCCCAGCTGTCGTCGAGGAACAGCTCGTCCTCCTCGCGGACGAACGCGCCGGCCTCGCGGAACAACGCGATCTTTTCCGCCAGCGTCGCCGGTAACTCGATCGCGCGACAATGATCCCAGAACGGCTCGCCAATGCGGTCATTGGCGACATAATGCAGCACGATGAAGTCGCGGATGCGCTGCCACTCGATCACCGACAGGCGATTGAAGGCATCGCGCGCGGTAGAGACATTCGACAAATCGCCCGACAGCAAGGTGAGCAGGCGCCCGAGCCCCGATTGGACGAGATGGATGCTCGTGGATTCGAGCGGTTCCATGAACCCCGCGGCGAGGCCGATGGCGACGCAATTGTGCGACCAGAATTCCTGCCGATGCCCGCTGGTGAAGCGGATCGGGCGCGGATCGGCGAGCGGCTTGCCCTCGACATTGGCGAGTAGCAGCTCGCTCGCCGCGTCGACCGACATGAACTCGGAGCAAAAGACATGGCCGTTGCCCGTGCGATGCTGCAGCGGGATGCGCCATTGCCAGCCGGCTGGGCGCGCCATCGATTGAGTGTAGGGGCGCAATTCCGGGCGCGTTTCGCTCGGCACCGCCAGCGCGGTGTCGCAGGGGAGGAAACGGCGCCAGTCGACGAACGGCACGCCCAGCGCGTCGCCGAGCAACAGGCTGCGGAACCCGGTACAGTCGATGAAGAACGAGCCGGCGATCTCACGGTCGCGGTCGAGCCGCAGCGCGCGGATATCGCCCGTTTCGGCGTCGCGCTCGACCTTTTCGATCAGCCCTTCGACCCGTCGGACGCCGCGCTCTTCCGCATAGTCGCGCAGCATTGCGGCGAATAACGCGGCGTCGAAATGATAGGCATAAGCAAGCTCGGTCGGCTTGCCGTCGCCCCCATCGGTCGTGGCGAAACGGCCGAGGCGGGTGGCGGCGACGTTATAGCTGTAATCGCCGTAATCGCCCGCGACGCCGAGGTGACGGCCGCGCAGCCAGAGCTGGCGAAACGGGATCAATCCCACCCCGCGCCCGACCTGGCCGAAGCTGTGGACGTAACGATGGCCCGGACGCAGCCAGTCGCTGAACTCGATCCCCAGCTTGAAGGTGGCATTGGTGCGTCGCAGGAACTCGGCCTGATCGAGCCCCAATCCGATGATCAGGTTATGGATCTGCGGGATCGTCGCTTCGCCGACTCCGACCGTGCCGATCACGTCGGATTCGACCAGCGTGATCGTGGCGCGATTGCCGAGGAAGCGGGCGAGGATGGCGGCGGCCGTCCATCCTGCCGTCCCGCCACCCGCTATGACGATGTCGAGGGACGTAGGATCAGTCATGTCAGGCCTTCACCAGCGAAATTGCCTCGCCGAAGTAGCCGGCGAGGCGAATCGCGTCATCAGAACTTGAACGTTGCCCCGGCGACGAACCGGCGTCCGTAGGACTGATATTTCAGGTACGAGAGCGGGTCGGTGACGATACCCAAAGTCGCCGACCGCGTGTCGGTCAGGTTCTGACCCTGAACATAGACCGACAGGCCCTTGAGCGCGCCTGACGAGAAGTCATAGCCGACCTGCGCGTCATAGATCGTTTCGCCCAGCACCGTCTGGCGATCGAGGCCACCGCTATAGAGCGTGAAGTCGCCGAGGTAGGTCGAACGATAGCGCATGCTGCCGCGCAAGCTGAAGCCATAGCGTTCGTAGAAAGCGGTCACGCTCCCGACCCACTTCGAATAGCCCGGGATCACGCTCTCCTTGCCGTAGAAATCCGTAATCTTGGTCTTGGTATACCCACCGCCTGCGGTGATGCCGAACCCGGTCAGCGCCTTCGTGAACATGTCGAAGGGCAACGTCGCCGCGACTTCCGCGCCGTACATATAGCCGCCGTGCGTATTCACGCTGGTGGACAGCCAGCCGACCGTGGTCGTCGGAGCGGGGGGATCCTGCGGCAATCCCGGGACGCCGGCATAGTCGTAACCCTGGATGACGCCGCTGGCGATATAGGTGCCGATATCCTTGTAGAAGGTCTGCAGCGCGATATAGCCCTTGCTGCCGAAATACTTCTCGAAGTTCAGATCGAACGCCCATGCCTGGTATGGACGCAGGTGCGGATTGCCGCCGCTGCCGTTGTAGAAAGGCGTTCCCGTCGTGGTGCGATCGATGCCGGCGGAGAATACGTTGTTGAGGTCGGGCAGGCGTGCCCGCATCATTTCCTTCGACACCGCGAAACGGATGACGAAGTCGCTGTCGGTACGAAGATTGAGGTTCATGCTGGGCAGAACCATCCAATAGCCGTCCCTGATCGTCGGAAAGGCCTGGCCGGTCGACGCCACGTCGGTGCGAACCGCCTGAACGCCGATATTGCCGGTCAGCTTGGCACCGCCGAGATCGCCGTCGAGCGTGGCCATCAGATACGGCGTCCAGACATTTTCCTCGATGCTATAGCCCTTGGTGCTACCATAGGTGTTCGGGACAAGGACCAGCACGCCGTTCGACACCAGGGTGCGAGGGTCGTAGGCGATGATCTGGCCAAGGCCGCGATCGAGCGTGACCGGATCGAGCAGCAGGTTGCTCGGGATCGCCGCCGTCAGGGCGCCGTTCGGCGGGCTCAGGAAGCCTTCATTCGCGCTCAGCGTCTTGGTGCGCGCGGTATAGTCGACGCCCAGCTTCACCGACTTGAGGAAACCGCCGACTTCCTTCTCGATCTCGGCCTTGGCTTCGATCAGATCGTCCTTGGTGTCGCGGATGTTGCTGTAGCCGGCCTGGACCGGCGAACCGCTCCAACCTTCGACGTCAGTCAGCACCAGCGCCGAGTTCGTACCGTTATAGTTGCTGGTGAACTGCGGACCGGTCGGTGTCGTCGTATACGACACGGTTGCGGTCGGATTGGGCAACGCGCGGCCGAGGCCGGCGGTGGTCTGCAGCGACGTGTCGGTGCGATCGGTGCGCGACCAGCTGAAGTCGCCCATCACGCGCCAGCCGGCATCATTCTTCCACGTGCCATTCCAGCCGACCGAATATTGGTTGGCGACACGGTCGTTGGCGTAATTCTCGATCAGCGGCGTGCCGGTGATCGTCGCGGCGGTTACCAGGCCATTGGTCGTGGTGACGTTCGAAATCGCATCGTGGCCGCAACCGCCGCCGCAGTTGAACGGCATTTCGAAACCACGCTGATCGATGCGATCGATGAAGCGCGAATAGAAAGCGTCGATCGTGATCGTCAGATTGTCGTCGGGGCGGACCTGGAAAGTGCCGTTGGTGCCGAAGCGCTTGAGGCGATCCGATTCCATCCAGGTCTTGATGCCGTTCATGCCCTGGCCGCCGCCGGGATAGCCGCCATAGCCCCAGGCGTTGAAATCCCGCGTCTGGTAGGGTTCGTCGGTGTAAGCAGCCGAGATCGCGATGCCGGCCTTGCCGTCGGCGAAAGTGTCGATGAACGTGCCGTAGGCGCGGAAGCCCTTGTCGGTCGAATTGGGCTGCAGCTTCTGGTCGACATAAGTGCCGCGCGCGCCGATCGCGATCACGCGCTTGCCGACGTCGAGCGGACGGACGGTGCGCAGGTCGATGTTGCCGACCAGGCCGCCGGCGGTCTTGTCGGCTTCGGCGGTCTTGTAGACGTCGACGCCGGCCAGGATTTCCGCCGGATATTGGTCGAACTCGACCGCGCGGCTGTCGTTGGTCGTCGTCTGCTGACGGCCATTCAACGTGGTGGTCGAGAAATCGGGGCCGAAGCCGCGGATCGAGATGATGTTGGCGCGTCCGGCGCTGCGCTGCGCTGACACGCCCGGCAGGCGAGCGATCGATTCGCCGATGCCGTTGTCGGGGAGCTTGCCGATGTCTTCCGACGACACCGATTCCACAATCTGTTCGGAATTCTTTTTCTTCGCGGTGGCGCTGGCCAGCGCGGCGCGGAAGCCGCTGACGATGATGTCCTGCGGCGCATCGGTGCTCGGCTGATCGTCAGCCGGCGGTACCGCGGCGGTGGCCGCGGTTTGCGCGAGCGCCGGCGACGCGATCACCGTCAGCGCACCGGCAAGCGCGATCCCGCTCACGCGCATGGCGAGCTGGGTACGACGGTTCGAACGGAAAGTAGTCATCAATTCCTCCCCTTGGGCCGCACCATGTTTGGCTTGCGGCATCGACGCGGCCCACACGGCGCGTGCAGATATGTTGCGCTTATGTTGCGGCCGGTAACCGGCCAAGTCGGCCACATACGTATTCAGGATTATGCGGTTGGCGGTGTTGCCCGCTTGCATCGCCCGATCAGCGCGCAGTTCCGGCGAGGATGCGGTAGCTCCAGGGTGCCAGTTTGACGTCGGTAGATCGCGTCACGGTCACCGGCGAACCGTCAGCGAAGTCGACGTAACTCCCGTCACTGGGCCCATCGGTGAAGCTCACAATCTGGGTGTCGCCCGACAGGTTGAACAGAGCGAATACCTTGTCGCCATTCTTCTGGCGGACGAACGACAGCACCTTGGTTGGCGCGGTGTTGACCACCGGAGTCATCGCAGCTCCCCAGGGGGCGTTCCACAGCGCGGGATGCGCCTTGCGAAACGCTATCAGCCGGCGGAACAGGTCGGCATTGGGATGGTCGAGCCACTCGATCGGGTCGCGCTCGAAGAATTTCAAACGCTTGGGATTGCCCGCTTCCTGGCCATTGTAGATTAGCGGGATGCCTTCGCCGACGAATGATAAAGCGATCGCGCCGGGCAGCGCCTTGCCGAAGCGTTCGAACTCGGTCCCGTCCCAGGCATTCTGGTCGTGATTCTCGGTATAGACCATCCGCATCGCCTCGGCCGGCCAGGCGCTCTCGGTCTCCGAATAATAGCCGAACAGGGCGCCGACATCGGCCTTGCCCGCGGCGATGTCTGCCATGGCGTTGTTCCATTTCCAGGCATAGCTGGCGTCGAACGCCTTGCGGTGGACGTCGCGCTGGTCGAACTCGGCGAGCATGAAGACCGGCTTGATGCGGTCGAGCTGGCTCCGCGCAGTCTCCCAGAAATCGAGCGGGACATAACCGGCGACGTCGCAGCGGAAACCGTCGACGCCGGCGGTGCGCACCCAATAGGCCATGGCGTCGGTCATGTAGCGGCGCAGGGCGGGCTTCGAATAATCGAGATCGATAATGTCGGACCAGTCCCACCATGGCGTCGGGCGGTTGGCGCCTTTCCAGTCATGCTCGTACCAATCGGGGTGCGCGGCGTGGATCGGATTGTCCCAGGCGGTGTGATTGGCGACCCAGTCGAGGATCACGTGCATGCCCAGGCGATGCGCCGCGGCGACGAACGATTTGAGGTCGGCGAGCGTCCCGAATTCGGGGTTCACGCCATAATAGTCGCGCACCGAATAGGGGCTGCCGAGGCTGCCCTTTCGGTTTTGCACGCCGATCGGATGGATCGGCATCAGCCAGATGATGTCGACGCCGAGTGCCTTCAGCCGCGGCAATTGTTTCTCCGCTGCACGGAAATTGCCCTCGGGCGTGAACTGGCGGGTATTGATCTGATAGAGCACCGCATCCTTCGACCAGGCGGGGTGCTTCAGCGTGACATAGGGTTGGGGCGCATAGGGATCGGGCGCCTTGGTCGCTGCCGTCGCCTGGGTCAGCGTGAGCCCGGCCAGCAGCGCGAGTGCGATCGTCTTCAGCATCCAGTCCTCCCTTTTATAGCCCTCTCCCGCGAGCGAGAGAGGGCTTGTTGTTCGCATTGTGCCACGCGCGCCCGGCCATGCCGGCTGAATACGTATGTGATGGCGTTCCGGCCCTCGCATCACTCGCCTAGACTCGACCGATCGCCTCGCGACCAAGAGGGCGGCTGGGGAGGGACGACTTGTCGGACACTTACTACGCGCGCGGGCCCTATCGCGCCGCCGCGCTGGCCGCTACACTCGCGCCCAACCGGTCGCAAACGACGGCCGTCAGCGGGAGAAGCCGTCGGGCGATGCTAACCGACAAACCGACGTCGTTCGATATCGCGCAACGCGCGGGCGTATCCCAACCGACCGTGTCGCGCGCGCTGCGTGGCGATCCCACGGTCAGCGAAGCGACGCGCAAGCGGATCGAAGCGATCGCGGCGCAGCTCAATTACAAGGTCGACAAGAACGCCTCGTCGCTGCGCAGCCGCCACACCAATACGCTGGCGCTGTTGTTCTTCGAGGATCCGACGCCCGACGATTCGCTGATCAACCCGTTCTTCCTCTCGATGTTGGGGTCGATCGCGCGGACCTGCGCGCTACGCGGCTATGACCTGCTGACCTCGTTCCAGCAGCTCTCGTCGAACTGGCATGTCGATTATGAGGACAGCCACAAGGCCGACGGCATCATCCTGCTCGGCTATGGCGACTATGAGACGTATCGCGCTCGGCTCGAGCAGCTCGAGGCGCAGGGCACGCATTTCGTGCGTTGGGGATCGGTCCAGACCGGCCAGCCGGGCACGACGATCGGCTGCGACAATGTGCGTGGCGGCCGCGACGCGGGCGCGCATCTGATCGGGCTGGGATGCCGTCGGATCGCGTTCCTCGGGCAGGTGTCGAGCCATTCGCCCGAACTAGCCGATCGCTATCGTGGTGCCTGTTCGGCGATGCTCGAAGCGGGCATCGATCCCGATCCGGCGCTTCAGGTCGATGCGATCACGACCGAGGCGTCGGGGTACGAAGCAGCGATCGAGCTGTTGCGGCGCGGCGTCGCGTTCGACGCGCTGTTCGCCGGCAGCGACCTGATCGCGATCGGCGCGATGCGTGCGCTCGAGGAAGCGGGACTCGACGTGCCGGGCGACGTGTCGATCGTCGGCTTTGACGATATCCCGGCGGCGAGCCTGTCGCATCCGCCGCTGACGACGATCGCGCAGGATTACGCCAAGGCGGGCGCGATGCTGGTGGATACCCTGCTGCGCCAGATTCGCGCGCAGCCCGTCGAGGCAGCGATGCTGCCGCCGCGGCTGGTCGTCCGACGCTCGACGGCGCCCCGGGCATGAGTACGCGTCCGGCGGAGAAGCCGCGCCAGAACAGGCGCGGCTTGTGGAACATTTCGTTCGGCTTTTTCGGTATCCAGATCGCGTTCGGGCTGCAGAACGCCAATGTCAGCCGGATCTTCCAGTCGCTGGGCAGCGATGTCGGCGGCTTGGCGCTGCTATGGATCGCGGGGCCGGTAACCGGATTGCTGGTCCAGCCGATCATCGGCCATTTCAGCGATCGCACCTGGGGGCGGTTCGGGCGGCGCAGGCCCTATTTCCTCGCCGGCGCGACGCTCGCCGCGCTGGCGCTGGTCGGCATGCCCAATGCCTCGGTGCTGCTGGCGGCGGCGTTGCTGTTGTGGATGCTCGACGCATCGATCAACATCTCGATGGAACCGTTTCGCGCCTTCGTCGGCGACATGGTCGCGCCGTCGCAGCGCACGACCGGCTATGCGTTCCAGACCGCCTTTATCGGCGCGGGTGCGGTGCTCGGCAGTCTGGCACCGTTCGCCATGGCGAAGCTGGGGGTGAGTAACGTCGCATCGGCCGGGGGCATTCCGGATTCGGTGCGCTACGCTTTCTATCTCGGCGCGGTCGCGATCTTCGCCGCCGTGCTGTGGACCGTACTGACGGTGCGCGAATATTCGCCCGACCAGATGCGCGGTTTCGGCGATGCCGATGCTTTTGGCCATGACGACCAGCCGGCTGCATTCCGTGGCGGCATCTGGTGGCTGCTAGGCGGGATCGCGGTGATCGGCATGGTGCGGTGGTTCACGCTCGAGCGTGATCTCTACGTGCTGGGCGGAGCGCTGGTCGCGTTCGGCGTGCTGGCGCTGATCGCCGCGGCGATGGTGCGCAGCGGCGGCAAGAACGCGCTCGTCCAGATCATGAGCGACATGGCGCGGATGCCCGATCAGATGAAGCGGCTGGCGCTGGTCCAGTTCTTCTCCTGGGTCGCGCTGTTCATCATGTGGATCTACACCACGCCGGTGGTGGCGCAATATGTGTTCCACTCCACCGACACGACGGCGAAGGCGTATAACGATGGTGCCGATTGGGTCGGGGTGCTGTTCTCGGTCTATAACGGCGTGGCCGCGCTCGCCGCGTTCGTGCTGCCGTTGTTGGCGAAGCGGATCGGCGCGCAAAAGACCCATATGCTGTGCCTGTTGATCGGCGCCGTCAGCTTCGCCTCGCTGTTGGTCATTCGCGATCAGCAACTGTTGCTTCTGCCGATGATCGGGATCGGCTTCACCTGGGCATCGATCCTGACGATGCCGTACGTCATCCTCGCCGGGGTGCTGCCGCAGCACAAGCTCGGTATCTATATGGGCATCTTCAACTTCTTCATCGTGCTGCCGCAGCTGCTGGTCGCGACGGTGATGGGCGCGATCATCCGTACCTTCTTTCCGACAGAGCCGGTCTGGACGATGGCATGCGGCGCCATAGTGCTGGTGCTGGCGGCGGTGTCGATGCTGCGGGTGAAGACGAGCGCGGAGCCTAACGCGGCAGCGTGATCGTTGCCGCCAACCCGCCTTCGGGGCGGTTCTCCAGCCGGATGTCGCCGCGCGCCTCGCGCACGATCGCCCGGGCCAGCGCCAGGCCCAAGCCGATCCCGCCGGTCTCCTTGTTGCGCGATCCCTCGATCCGCGTGAACGCCTCAAACACTTCGGCGATGCGGTCGGGCGGGATGCCCGGTCCGTTGTCGCACACCACGATTTCGACCGTCTTCGCATCCGAGCGCAGGAATACGTCCGCGCGGCCGCCATATTTGACCGAATTCTCGATCAGATTGCGGATCGCACGGCGCATCAGCGACGGCCGCAAGTGCATCGTCAGCCGCTCGACCTCGGTGAACTCGACCGGCATGCCGAGATCGCGGAAATCCTCGACCACGGCGTCGACCAACGCCGCGAGATCGACCTCGGTCGCCTGCTCGCTCGGCCGCCCGAGCCGCGCCAGCGACAGGATGTCGTCGAGCGTGCGGTTCATCTCGTCGATCGTGTCCGCCATGCGCGCGCGATCGTCGTCATCCTCGACCGATTCGATCCGGACGCGAAGCGCCGCCAGCGGTGTGCGCAAATCGTGTCCGATCGCGCCCAGCATGCGGTCCTTTTCCTCGAGCATCGCGCTGACACGCGTGCGCAAGTCGTTGAATGCGGTGATCAGCGTGCGGACGTCGTGCGGTCCGCTTTCGGTGATCGGACCATCGGCTTCTCCGGGATGGAAGCGTTGCGCCGCCTTGGCGAGCGACCTGAGTGGCTGGGCGATACGTCGCGTCGTCAGCAGCACCGGCAGCAGGACGATCGCATAGAGCACCAACGTCTGCCCGATCAGCCGCGAGATGATCGGCCAATCCGAATCCTGCCACGGCGTCGCGGATGCCCACCATCCGACCTTCGGCTGCTCGACCGCGATCAGCAATTCGTCCCGGGCGAAGCGATAGCGTTGTGCGCGGACGCGCGACATCTTGGCGAAGCGTGGATCATCCGAGCGGATCG
>Ga0307517_10008342_pt1 | contig 14866 bp, 9 predicted proteins | sample 23_EM_MG_FD_194515 | JGI IMG/M metagenome (GOLD analysis project Ga0307517, IMG submission 194515) | Populus trichocarpa ectomycorrhiza microbial communities from riparian zone in the Pacific Northwest, United States - 23_EM | ecosystem: Host-associated > Plants > Roots > Unclassified | place... | reverse complement strand
AAAATCTTATTTGATGGTTTAAGTTTTTATATTGAGATAATTTTTAACATGATATCAGAATCTTAATAACCAAATAGTCACGAGTTTAAATCTCACCATCCATATTTATTTGATAAAAATTAAGCATAAGGTATTATAAGCATATACAAGTTTCAATTTCAAAAAACTTTCACTCAAGTGATGTGTTAAAGAATAATATAAATTATATCTTAGTACTTCACATACTAGTTTAAACTTTAAATTTTTAGATTGAGATGGTTCTTTGATAATACAGAAAAAATGTTGTGTGTCTAAAATCTATTTTAAAAAAATTAATTTTTTTAGTGTTTTTAAATTATTTTAATATAATAATATCAAAAATAAAAATAAAAAAAATATTATTTTAATATATTAAAAAAAAATTCACAATATAACTTTTAACACAGTTGTACAATAATACTAAAGGGTTCAGCGTGCCTGTGCCTTCGTTCAGTCATCCGGTCTCGTGCAAATGCTGTCGAATCCTCTGTTTGTGAGGGCACTCCCAATTTTCCTTGTTATAGAGATTGTTCTTAGGGTAGTCTATAGCTAGTAGACTTTGCCGTTCAAACTATCGGATAATATATAATATTGAAAAATTACTACTGGATTTACGGGTTTAATTTAACATAAAGTTGTAGCCAGAAATTAAGTAATAATAAAAATAATATTAACTATTGTTATCTAATATAAATTTAAATCAATACCGATAAATTTAGAATATTGAAATATTATATTTAATTAGGATGATATTCTTATCTGACTCGTCATATATAAAATATTTTCTAATCCATAAAATTTTAATTTGTTGATATAAAAAATAAAAAAATAAAAATATTTTGATGATTTTCAAGTAAATAATATTTTTAAAAAGATATCCTAGTTGTATTATAATACCAAACACTCATTAAATATCTATGCATTGTATATAACATATATATTTTTTAATTTGGTGAATCCATCTTTTGATTTATTATCAACTGTTTCTTGTATCTTTTTCATAATTATGTATTTATTTATTCTAAGAATTGTTATTCTTTTAAATTTTATGAATTCATCGTTTGTTTTATTATCCGCTTTTGATATTAATATTTTGAATTTTAAGTATTATCTATCCATCTAATATAATACTAAAATATGAATGAAAAAAATATTAATGTTTGTTTTAGTATCTCAATGATTTTACTCAATGACAATAATAGATGGGTAAAATATACTCCTTTAGATTAGTATTATGATTCAATTATATTTTTTATTTTTTATTTTTTTTACATTTTAAATTAAAAAAATTTAGTGTTTTAATTGTTTTGATGTTAAAAATAAATTAAAAAAATATTATTTTAATATATTTTTAAATAAAAATTATTCTTAAAAAAACCTTTACCGCTGTATCAACAGCCATAAGTTACTGCGTTTCGCACCTTTATAATCAAAATGGTAAACTGAAATCGCCGGCTGCCCCTTCTTCAAATCGTCACCTGTTTGTCCTCGAATTTGCTTACTGTACAGTTGTTTTTTCCCCCTCTATCTTCTTACTTCTCCCCGGACGACAAGGACATCATCCTTGGCTCGCCAAGCTGAGGCCAAAAGGCAGTGGTGGAAAAACTTTCTCAGAATCGTCAGAAGATACGACAACTTGCAGCCAAGATATGCACTGTCAGATTCCCCAAGACTGCCAGAGATCCACAAGTTCTCGCTGCTTCCTTGCGACTGGATTGACGACCACGTGGTCCATTGTGGGGCGTACAAAATGAAGGACAGGCACAGGCGCACCGCACAACTGCCTTTTTATTTTCTACAAAAGGAAAGGTTTCGAAACGTGGTTGTTTTTTTAATTAAAAAAACTAATTATAACTTGGGTTTATAATAGTCAACTCTTAGTTTTGCAAAATATATATTTAATCCTTATATTTTAAATGTATTTATAACTTAATCCTTTTATCCATTTCATGCTCCTTTTCACTTCGTTCTATTTTTTTTTTATGTTCTAAGAGGTAGAAGAGGAAAAGAAAAAAAATCGATTATATGGAAATATTTGTGAGAAAAGAAGGAGTTTCTAAGAACAAAATACTTTTAATAAGAATGGCTAATGACTGCTCAATTAGTTTTTAATATTAAAAGGACTATTCAATTCGTTTTTAAGACCAGAGGGATGATTTAATTTGTTATTTTAGAAAATTATATAAAATAATATTACATCCTCCTGGAAGGAGAATATATTTTTGATAGTTATCTCTTGATTATATTGTTGAAATTATGTTAATTTTTTATTATATAAAATTACTCAGATCCCAAACAAAATATATAGTAATTGGTATCCACTTATTTATGAATATAATTACGACACACTCTTCAAATGTAAACATATAGTTTTTAAAAAAATATTCATGATGTGCAAGATTGTGTATTTAATTAATACTGCGGATAAAATATTATTTATCTAAAATTTAATTATTTTTTATATAAAATTATATTTTAGTGTTTTTGAATTGTTTGATATATTGATTTTACAAAACAATCTTAAAAATTTTAAAAAATATTTAAATAAAAAACAATTCAAACACGGCTTGCCTGGAAACATGCTTGAATTTACGAGACAAATTTTATAGTAATTTATGATGTATATTGACAGGATTCATTGTAATTGTCCTTTTCCTTTCCGTGTTAAGGTCTCTCGTGCTTCAAGGAACAACTTTCAGTGAAAAAAGACGTGTCCTCTCCATGTGAATAAATTCTTTTTAATATGTTAATATAAAAAATAATTTTAATATATTTTTAAAAAAAGGAACATTTTAATCAGCAAGGAGTTTGTTACCACGTACGTGAGCCAAGCCTAAAACGATGGGAAACTGAAAACTACGCTATCTTTTCAAATAAGGTTTTAAGGATTTGAAATTATGTATTTACAGCTGAAGACTTTTCAGTAACTGTATCGAAACGCAATAGTCGCTTATCCAGTTAACTCTTCTGCCACATTCATCGAAGGGGAGTGAGAGAGAGAGAGAGTGACCCTACTTTAGCCAGACTTATCTGCTTAGACGTCTCTGGCTTGAAGGCAGAGAAGCTTTTGAGAGTTGCGGTAGGTGGAACGTGAAGCTATACTAGCTTTCACGGGAAGGCCAATTGTTGGTTCAGAGTTCAGACCATACTCACACATTCTGATAACATTTTGCAGAGGTAATTAAGCACGATCACTCTTCTCTCATTACTGCTCTCTCCTTCTCTAGTGTATGCTTTGTGTGTGCGACTATAAGACTAGAGCAATATTACTGGCCATGAAAAAAAGACGAACTATGGGAACCAACGGTGGCTTTAGTTCTAATCCAAGCTTGGAGGAGATATATACTCATTGCTATATCAAGAGAGATAATGTAATCCAGCAAAATTTGCCATTACAGGTGAATGTTCACTTCTGATTTTGTATACATGGGAATATTTTGGGCAAATACTCTCTGTATCGTGGTTGTTCAATAAATAATCACAGTTTGTTATTTGATAAAATCTGTGTATGTTTATTTATTCACGAGTTGTACAGATATTATCAAGCTTCTTGAAATCTCTTCGATATCCTTTTCTTTCGAGACTTCAAAGATTTGTGAAAATGTAACCAATGCAGGAATAGAGTAACGTCAAAAATGAGAGTAGCAGTGGTTGGTGCTGGGATTAGTGGACTCGTTTCAGCTTATGTTCTTGCGAAAGCTGGAGTTGAGGTTGTGCTATACGAGAAAGAGGATTACTTAGGCGGCCATGCCAAGACTGTCAGCTTCGATGGTGTTGATTTAGACCTCGGCTTCATGGTCTTCAATCGGGTCAGTCACATCTTCTAATCTATTTTTCTTTCTTCTTTAAAACTCTCTCTCTCTCTCTCTGATCTCTCTTCCCCTTGTTGCTAAGGTATGGATTGATGAATGTTCTCGTGATTATCACGTTAAAAATGGAAATACATGAATCCAATCATTATTGGTACTTGTGTATATATATATATATATTTTTTTTTTTTTTTTTGAGGGGGGAGGGGGAATAAAAAACGAAAATTAGATACAGACAAATAGATACATATTTTCAATTGGAGAGGTTCTTTTCTGTGACTTCTACTCGTAATTTATTTATTTCTATTATTTTTATCAATCATGTTAGGTATGGATTGATTAATATTCCAATAAGGTAGCCTCGTAAATATTTCGATTAGTTATTTTGTTCTTGATGGAAAGAATTCACTAGAGCATATATGAATTATTTGCTTATGGCTTAATTTTTTTTATGTAAATACCTAGTTCACGACGTCAAAAACAAAAATAAATAAATAGACAAGTTTAAGTGTCCATGACATTTTTTTGGGAGATGATTGGTCATTGCTTCATAAGAAGATACTGAAAAAAATAAGTAAGAAAAGAACTTATTCAAGATAAACTTTCGAAAGTGTTAATTAAAATTCATCCGAAAATTTAAATGGGTTTCCATAATTAATTTTGTTCACCAAATACGAATCCTGTTCGGTCAACTGGCACAAGTTGCCGGTGTCTGATTTTACTCTTGCATGTTTTGAAGGGAGTGATGGACATTAACCATATTGCATTGAAATATCAAATTCATGGCATTTGATGAATAGTCTCGATACAGGACATACCTTGAACTTTCCCTTGCCATTGTTGTTGTCTGCATAAAAGTTGATTGTTTGAACCTTCAAAAAGTTAATGTGCTTGGCTAAGCTTAAGGCTTGCACCATGTCTCCCAAGGTTTCGAGGGGAATGGGTAAAAGTGCCAAGGTGGACAAGAAATTCTGGATGGTTTGATAATTGAAGACAAAACTCAAGTGTACATGGATCGAATCATAATAGCATGGCAACTGTCCCGCCTAACATGCCAATTCAATTTTTATGTAAATTTATGAGGAGTCAACTACTGCCTGTTAAGCTGATGGATTTTAAGGATAAAACAGAGAGATGAGTAAGATTTTTGATCTTAAAACTAAGAAAACTAGTATGGACTTTAGATAGAGAAATCTAACAACGTTATGAGGTTGATAACATGGAGTAAAGAAAAATAAGCGAATAAAGCTGCAAGTAAAGTGAAAATAAAACATAAAGCTAAAATAAAATTAATAAGTTGAAAGACATGATTGGTATGAAGATGACTGTTACAAGCTCATTTTTATCTATTTATGGAGAAAATTAACTACACTGGTCTCTGGTTTATCTTGAATTGCTAGTGATCTACTGCTCTGGTTTCCAAATTGCCTGCAGATATTGTAAGAAAGCGTGCCCACCGTCTATAGCAATGGCTGATAGCTTTTACCAATTTTAGTGGTTTAGTGGTTCAAGTGTGAGCAAAAACTAGTTTACTCACATGCATCATACTTGATATTGTTTCTTAAAGTCACTATGTGGTCCTAGGTAACCAAAGATTATTGATTTGGCCTGATAGCTTATGACAATTGTAGAACGTTTATTTTTTATGTAAGCAATGTAGTAGTTTTTGTTACACTCAATGAGTAGGGTTAATTGACTTGGAGAGTATCGGCATCATAAACAGGTAACATATCCAAATATGATGGAGTTCTTCGAGAGCCTTGGAATAGATATGGAGTTATCGGATATGTCATTCTCAGTGAGCTTAGACGAAGGCCAGGGTTGTGAATGGGGTAGCAGAAATGGGCTGTCAGGTTTGTTTGCACAGAAGAAGAATATGTTAAATCCGTACTTTTGGAAAATGCTTCGAGAAATTATCAAGTTTAAGGATGATGTGCTCAGGTGAGCCATTCTCTTTTCAGATAATTTGTACAATGTGCATTAGGACATTAAACTTATAGCGCATGTGTTTCTTGTATTTTGGAGCTGAACATTAGCTGCTGACATCAAACTTACGCGGTGTTTTGTTAATAAGGATTTAGGATGTGCACTAGCCATTCCATTTAATTAATTTTGCCTCACATGTTATTGTACCTTCAAGTTTTTCTTTCTAATGCAAACCTGACATTAGCAAAAGAAGCAATCAATTTGATTCTGTGGTGCAAAAGCATGCCCCATGGCCTTGAGTTCATCATTCAAGGCTTAGCTGAACATGCATTTGGCAGGAATCATGGCAAATACCTTCTAGGACTTATCTTTTAATCTTCTAGTGTTATTTGTTGTATGGGCATATAGGACGCAGGCAGTTTGTGGTTTCATGAGCTCTGACTTGAGAATTTGATTTTGTTCATGAACTAGCCTTTTAAGGCGCTAATTAACAACTCGCTGTAATTTTAATGTCTTCCGAATGGGAATGGCAACTAATTTTCTTTTCTTTTCTGCTGCAGTTATCTTGAGATGCTTGAGAACAATCCAGATGTTGATAGGAATGAGACCTTAGGGAAATTTGTCAAGTCACGAGGTTACTCTGAATTATTTCAGAAGGCTTATCTTGTGAGATCTCTAGAACATATATCCTGTCCTATTTTTTCAACCTTCTAATTAGGTTCTACTTTTGGTCGCCTTACTTACTTCATGACACCAATAACGTTGCATATTTTAGATTCCCGTATGTGGTTCTATATGGTCCTGCCCTTCAGAAGGAGTCATGAGCTTTTCAGCTTTCTCTGTACTTTCATTTTGCCGTAATCATCATTTACTTGAGGTAAGTGTTGTTTGTTTTCTGAAATAAGTAGAATGCATATACTCAACCAATACATGATGCTGATATGTGCACACATTGTTAAAGAGAATCGCTCATCTTTGCCATTTAGCCATTTCTATATGCAACATTGAACAAAGGTCCTTTGGCATTACATAAGCAAACCATCTGCTTTTGTCTGCTATTGGAGTTCTAGGCAAACAGATATATTAGATTTTTCATTGATTATGCCTTGGTACTCTGCAGGTCTTTGGTCGGCCTCAGTGGCTCACTGTCACACGGCGATCACATTCTTATGTCGACAAGGTGCTCACTTGTTGCTTTCACAGGACTACATCATATTTCTTTCTTAACATTATCTGAATAGTCGTTGTTTTAATTAATGTCTTTAGTTTTGAGCTGAAACGGCACTCTTCTTGTGTTTAATTTCGTTCAACGTGGTAAAACAATCAGGTCAGAGAAAAGCTGGAAAGTTGGGGTTGCCAGATACGAACCGGTTGTGAGATACAGGCTGTTTCAACTACAGACGAAGGTAAGCTGTAACATTAATATACTAGGAAATTTGAGGCAGTAAATGCTGTATAACATAAGAGTTGACGATGATTATGTTTGAAGATGTGACGTGTTTTAAAATCAGAAGTTCATTGAAATCTACAACTTCTGCAAAAGCAAAGAAAAACTTGAATAAAGTTAATAAGAAAAAAGGAAAATAATCTACAGAAAATTCCTTGATGATTGATGAATAATACTTAGCTCGGGTAATTCTAATGGTAACATGAGAAGTATTTTAGCAGGTTGCGCAGTTCTCTGTAGAGATGGCTTGCTAGAAATGTACAGTGGGTGCATAATGGCTGTCCATGCCCCAGATGCTCTGGCATTATTAGGAAAGCAAGCGACATTTGATGAGACGAGAATACTTGGTGCTTTCCAATATATGTATAGGTAATTATTTTTATTTTCTTCCACTTTTCATTTATTTTTCTGCCGTAGCTGACATCTTTGTAGGACTAAACATCATCAGCTTCAACTTTTGGCAATTAAGTACATTTGCACCACACTTTACAGGACAATTACTTATCAAGTTTGAGATACCACTTTCTGACAGTTGAAGGTTTGAACCAAATAAAAGAGAATTTTTTTTCCCTTCATTTATCAAATTGCCATAAATTTTTGAAGCTTAAAAATTTGCAGCATCCTTTCCAATGAACCTGTGCAAGAATTATAATGTCAGGACTATTTCTATCGGTAGTCCTTTGGTAGTCCTTCTTTTGAGAAGTTTAACAAAAACAAACTGTTGAAAAGTTGATGTAACTGTAAACTCGTTTAGTTCATTCGCTCAAGATTTGCAATCATTCTACTATTTCTATTGGCAGCGATATTTTCCTTCACCGTGATAAAAAGTTTATGCCCCAAAACTCAGCAGCATGGAGTGCATGGAATTTCTTAGGAAGTACTGACAATAAAGTCTGCCTGACATATTGGCTGAATGTGCTTCAGGTTTGTTTGTAATTGAGTCTCAGAATTTATCTGTCAACTTTCAAAAGAATAAGTAATAAGCCCAATATCCCTCTATCTAATTCTATTGTTTAAATATTGTATTTTTATGCAGAATATTGATGAAACAGGCCTACCTTTTCTTGTGACACTCAATCCAGATCATGCACCAGATCATACCTTGGTCAAGTGGTCAACTGGCCATCCTGTTCCATCTGTAGCTGCAACAAAAGCTTCGCTTGAGCTTGATCATATTCAAGGCAAGAGGAGAATTTGGTTTTGTGGAGCATACCAGGGTAAGTCTTTCGTTTGTAAAGAAGAAAGGACACTAGAATAGATACAATGTTTGCTTATTCTGATACATTTATGTATGCTCTGTATTTATTTTATTTTATTTTTCCTTGCAAGCTGCATTCATAATGCCCACCATGATTTCATTTAGGGCAATCCAGATTAAAAAAAAAAAAAGAGAGAGAGAAATTAAACACTGTTTGGGTATAATATAGACTGTTGAAGACTATGACAATTATTGACAACCTTAGATAATTTCGAAAATTCTTTAATCAACTACGAGAGGTTCTGCTAACATTAATTTTTTTACAAACTTCTCATGCCAGTTTCTTATTTGATGTGGGAAGATGAGCATATGTACTGCACTTTATTTTTTCATGTTTTTCAACACAAGCAGGGGACAGGTTCCTTTTTAAGTTTCCATGATAGTTCTTTTTTTTATTATTATTGTTATTGCTCAGCCTTCAGAGATAGTGCCACTTTTCAGATTTTAGGTGCCTGGACTATTTTGATACTTGCTGATCAACAGAGCATTCCGTGTTGTATTTTCAGGTTATGGCTTCCATGAAGATGGACTAAAGGTAGGGATAGGTGCCTCTTAAGCTGCTTAATATTAGTAGAGACAACCTCTATTTTGACCCCTATGTTTGTAGTGAAAAGAAAATTCCTTTGTGTTCTATTTTTGGTCAGTTTCCACGTGTCTTTTTGCTGGGAAGCTATAAAATGTTTCTAGTTCTAGGGCACAAAGGAATCATGCACTGATAAGTTGTTCTCTTCTTTTCATGAACCCACTAAGCTCATTCATATCTTCTTTTCATGAACTCATGAAGTTGGTGTTCTGCCACTGACAAGTTAGATATAACATTTCTTTGTATTGGTTCCGATAAAAGAAAATGAAATTCTGTGTTTCTATTACACTTTGCAGTCAGGCATGGTTGCTGCACACGGTTTGCTTGGAAACAGCTGTGCCATTCTGAGCAATCCAAAACATATGGCACCTTCTATGTTAGAAACTGGGGCACGCCTTTTTGTTACTAGATTTCTTGGACATTATATCTCCACTGGCTGTTTAATGTGAGTTCACTTGCAAAAATAATTGCTATCCCTTTTTATTGTGTTTTCTTTCTGGCATTTTGATGTTACGAAATCAGGCATGCATAATGTGGGCTTTCTGCAGTTTTACCTCCTCTATTGTCTACCAATCTAACACCACTTTTCATTGCATAATCTCCTGTCGCAACATTGCTATCTTTGTCATTTGTCCAAATCTTTTAACTTTATTCTCATTTCTTCTATAAGCTTGTTTTTTTCGTCTTGAATCTTATTGATATTGACAGTCCATACTAGATTATCCTCTCTCTTTTTCAATCAATATATGGTGATTTGACAGTTTGCTGGAGGAAGGAGGCACAGTTTTCTCCTTTGAGGGAACTTCAAAAAAATGTTCACTGAAAACTGTTTTGAAGGTTCACAATCCTCAGTTTTACTGGAAGGTATGCACGCCATTGTAGTTCACTTCCAAGCAAGTCACATTCCACCTTGAGTTCAAAATAATCAAGAGGAAAAAACTGAACTGAATTGATATGCTACAAACAGAAGTTTTTTTTTTATTTAGAATAATTTAAAAGCCTAATTCAAAATTGTTACTGCAACTAATGTGCTCAAGAAATTTTTCTCAGATAATGACACAGGCTGATTTAGGCCTCGCAGATGCATATATCAATGGTGATTTTTCCTTTGTTAACAAAGATGAAGGCCTTCTAAACCTTTTCATGGTGAGATAACTGATCTAAGCTATCTCTTGTGGATTGAATTTCAAAGAACTTTCTTTACTAATTTGTATTGCAGATTCTCATTGTAAATAGAGATGCTAATAAATCTGCATCAAAACTGAACAAGAAAAGGTATGCTATGACTAGTAGCTCTGAAAATATGATATTACAAGAGATTGATATTCTTGTTACTTTGTTTCATGAAGTATTCTCACCCTGTTGGTTTCAGGGGCTGGTGGACACCATTATTATTCACAGCCGGTATTGCATCTGCAAAATTTTTCTTTCAGCATATATCAAGGCAAAATACTCTTACTCAAGCTCGCAGAAATATCTCTCGTCATTATGACCTGGTATGAGATTGTTAAACTGGCACTGATTCGAAAAAATTCAGTTTTCCCAGTGGCCTTACATTATGTTTAAACATCTCTTTCTATGCCATGTTGAATTATTTTTATAATGTCCTTACTTGTATGCGTAATGGAAGGAAAAGAAAATAGACCACGGCTGCTAGCAAGCTTATGGAAAAACTATTTAATTTTTGAAATGAAGATGAGGGTGCCAAGATTTGAACACCAAACCATTTCATTAAGATGGTTTTAGTTCTATACCATATTAAATTGTCAGATCTAGCTAAAAATATAGCCTTTTAGGGTGTAGGTGGTGGGGACATCAGACCCACACTGCAAATTACACGAGTATATGGATGGAGACGATATAGAATGGTCTAGCCTGTCACTCTTTGGTTGGAAGACTTCTTTTTGCTCATTGTTCCGCATCAGTAGGCCTAACATTTCTTTCATTGTCATTCTCACTATGCCTTTAAGCCAATTCCTCAATTCATCAGTGTTCATCAGTGTATTTTGGTGATATCTAAAAAGAAGAGGGAGAAAAGCTAATGAAAATATTCAAATAAAAAGAAAAGCTAATGAATAACTTCTAAGATTCTTTGTGATCTTATATATGTGAACATGCAATGCAATGGACTTGCCAAAGCATTCGTATTAAGCAGGATGTGTAACATGGAAGCATTGTCAAAAGTCTTAGTTTCTAAGATTCATTTTGAACCTTGTTGAAGGAACAAAGAGATAGTGCTGCTTTTACTCTCTAATAATATTCACGGTGTTACAGTTTCAAACTTCTAAATTAGTGACCTCGTTAGTTTTTTTCCCGTATCGTAGTATTGTGAGAGGTTGTTGATTTCATTATTTGTCCAGATAATTACTTCTGTTGTGGTCTTCGAACTTTTTTGTTGTCAAAAGTGTAATTATTTGTGATACTAGAAGCTCACATCCCTTTCTGGCTGCATCTTCAGAGTAATGAGCTTTTCGCACTGTTCTTGGATGAAACAATGACGTACTCCTGTGGAGTATTTAAGGTTGGAATCCCTGCTTATTTTTTATTTCATTTAAAACAATGCATGAAAAAAAATAATCTAATCCCTGGCATGATATGTTTATCTGATGATATGTTCATTTTTGTGTGTTTTGTTTAAAGACAGAAGACGAGGATTTGAAAGACGCTCAAATGAGAAAAATATCCCTTCTAATCGAAAAGGTGAGCCTATCACTTAGCTAATTTTTTACAATTTGACCGAGTTTGCTTGATACTCATGTCAACTTTTATGTTCTTACACCTGAACAATCTAGGCTAGAATCAGTAAAGATCATGAAATTCTTGAGATTGGTTGTGGCTGGGGAACCTTGGCCATTGAAGCTGTCCAACGAACTGGATGTAAATACACTGGCATCACTCTATCTGAAGAACAGCTAAAATATGCAGAAATGAAAGTGAAGGAAGCTGGCCTCCAGGTATGAACTGGAAATTTGAAGGACAATTGCAATTCTGATATCGCCCTGATTTTCCTGCTTTTTTCTATTCTTTGGCCAGTGGCCCTTTTGCCTTTTGCAGTTTTCACATGCATATGGATGTTAAAGCTTTCAAACATAATTAGAGATTGTATTATATAGCAAGTAAGCAAGGAAAAAGTTGGCAATGTCTCATTAAAAACAAATAAAAACCCAGTCATGGAGACAAGGTTTTCTAGAGTGGATTTCTTTTGCTTTGTACTGAAGCATAACATGGTTGTTTCTGAAATCAAGTAACTTGTTTTTAACATGAACCATGTTACCAGGACCGTATAGCATTTCACCTCTGCGACTATCGCCAATTGCCCAAGACCCACAAATACGACAGAATAATATCCTGGTGAGTTCTCTCACCGAAATATTACTTTCTGATCTTAGAATGTTGAACTAATACTATCACTTTAATGGCCCTCATCTTTCACTTGTCCAGTGAAATGATAGAAGCCGTCGGCCATGAATACATGGAAGAGTTTTTTGGCTGCTGCGAATCAGTATTAGCAGAAAATGGGCTTCTTGTCCTACAGGTAATGAAAATATTGGAATTTTTATATTTTTTTGCTTATTTCTTCCCCTTTGAATTGTAAGGTAATGGGAGCGATGGTAGAAGTTAGTGCTTAATTGTCAGGTTCTTTAGCAGTTTGGGCCATGCACATTATTCTACATTTTACTTAACACTGAGGGAGCTGACTGTTTCCAAACATTTTTTTGTAGTTCATATCAATACCAGAAGAAAGATATGATGAGTATAGGCAAAGCTCAGATTTTATTAAGGAATATATTTTTCCTGGTGGATGCTTGCCTTCATTAACAAGAATAACATCAGCCATGGCCACCTCATCGAGACTGTGGTAAGAGCCGTCAGTTTTAGCTGAATTTTACTGCTGATGCCATTGTTCTTTCTTCAAATTACTTTTCTGCACAATGAACTTAAGTTTGTGTTTGCACAGCGTGGAGCATGTGGAAAATATTGGAATTCATTACTATCAAACACTTAAATATTGGAGAAAGAATTTCCTGGAGAAGCAGAGGTAAAAGTCACTTCAGAATTTTTCAGATTATTTTGCAACTTCTGGTGTCAGCTTCACCATGTTCTGCCAGGAAGAAAGAACCTTCTAGTTTATGCCAAACTTTAGGTTTTTTATATGTTGATGGAAGACACAAGTTTTTTCATAATATTTATATGGCTTGATTAGGAGCCCTTTTTAACCTAATTTTTGCGTCTCCATCCATCATGGATATGCCTAGCCTACCACTTTTACGCCTTCAATTATCACTGATGAATCTTATACAAAATAAAATATATAATTATACATAGTATTAATTTAAAAACATGACGTGATATATGAACCATTTTAAGGAATATTTTTTACACTGTGTTGATCATATTACATTTTCGAATTGGCTGCTAGGCAGTATTCTTTAATTACAACAGAGTTAGCATGAATAATGCTTGACATGATCCTGATCCGTGTGCCAAAGAAAAGAAGATAGTTGGCTTTAAGAAATAATGAATTGCTTTTCCTATTTTCAGAAAATGAAAAATATTCTATGTTATTGTAATGTAAAAAATTCTTAGTTGCATTATTAGAGAATCCTTCAGACCAATAATTATTGAGAATCTGCTACAAGTCACATGCCATTCATTCTGGTAATTTAGTAGTTTAATTGATTTTCAGTATGATGAATAGATTCCCTTACAGACACGTTCATGTAGTAGGATGCATCTAAAGTTTGTGCAGAATCAAAATTAGCGTTTGCTCGCCACTACCTGATTGATCAGACTATTGCATTTGCAATAATTCTCACCAGAAGTTTCTGAAATCTATATCGTTCGTTCTGTTTATTTTCATCTCCTTTTTTTCCCACTGATAATCTCAGTGGCTGGTTGTAGAATAACTATAATTTTTAGAATTAAACAGGCTATTTATGCTGGTGCATTGATTTTCTCTGTAGAAAAATTCTTGCCCTGGGATTCAATGAGAAGTTCATCCGAACATGGGAGTATTATTTTGACTATTGTGCAGCTGGTTTCAAGACACATACACTTGGAAATTACCAGGTAAATCTCAAGATTGCAATATTGTTATTCAAAGCTATAATATGATTTTTGTAAATATCAATCAACTTCTCATTAAACTTCTTTGGAACATGCCTATCAACATACAGAAAAATGGATGTTTGTTCTAAAATCATGGAGATAAATCAAAATATATGCTTAGCTTGTATTAGAAAATTCGAGTGTGATCAGTAAAAACTCGGTAATATTTATGACGTGACTACTCGCAGAATATATAGTTGATAGTAGCTACGTGCTGATGATGTGTTTATGTCATGATTTGTTTAATCCGAAACTACATATGGCTCTATTAAAATTCTGTCCCTTCAGCTTACAAGCAAAGAAAATTTGATTTCCTCTGTAATGTAGGTTGTATTTTCACGTCCTGGCAATGTTGTTGCACTAAGCAATCCATACAAAAGTTTCCCTTCAGCGTATTGATTCTTTTCTGTGAAGGAAGATAGCACCATCACACTGAAGCCAGTCCAAGTATTGATTTCTTCGTTCTCCTGTTTTTCTTTATTTAGTTAACTTCGATCATTTGTTGTCAGAGAGCTAAAAGTACATTATTTGCTGCTAATTGAATCTTGCAGCCAAATTCAAAGATCTCCCTTGAAAGTAAGTTCTACAGTTGCTCCATTTACTTCATTTTTTAAAAATAATGCCATTCAGGATGATGGGTTCTATCCTTGCCAAATACATTTCAACAGGCTAGCTTGTCTTGACAACTAGCAGAATTACTGTTCAGGATATATGAT
>Ga0307517_10008341_pt1 | contig 14870 bp, 11 predicted proteins | sample 23_EM_MG_FD_194515 | JGI IMG/M metagenome (GOLD analysis project Ga0307517, IMG submission 194515) | Populus trichocarpa ectomycorrhiza microbial communities from riparian zone in the Pacific Northwest, United States - 23_EM | ecosystem: Host-associated > Plants > Roots > Unclassified | place... | reverse complement strand
AATAAAAGAATGATGATTAAATTTGAATTAAAAAAAAAATTAGATAACAAGTATAAATTTTTGATTGAAAGGTGAAATTGAAAAGAAGAATCAATATAACAAAAAAGACTAAAAAAATCAAAAGAATAAAGTTCAAATTGAAAAAAATAACATATCATCATAAATTGGGATTGAAAGATAAAATTGAAAATAAATCAAAATTTTACAAAAGAACCTAGAACAAAAATTAGAAAAAAAAATAAGAATCGAAGTTGAAATATCAATAAATAAAAGGACAACTTTGAAATTTTAAATGTCTGATGTAAATTTTAAGGGGAGAAGAGAGAGAAAAAAAAAAAAAAGTATCGCCAACAATAAACCGCTCCATTATACCGTTGCCGCATTCCAACTGCTAATTAATTATATTTTATATTTATTAATATAATACTAAATTACTCCGTTATCAACTTAATTATAACTATAAAACAGGTAAAAATTAAAAAATATTTTAATCAATATAAAAGTATGAAAACATCAATATAATAATAATAATAATAATAATAATAAATAATGAACATTATTAAAAACCGCAAAACTTATAATAGCCGGCCAATTGATGGAAAAGGTGAAACCATTATTACAGTTTTCTAGTGATGTGAGCATGCCTCCAACTCACCAAATTTCATGTTTGTTTATTCCTGTATTCTGGCAGACAAAAATAATCACCATGGGAGACTAATTGCACACCAGAAAATCTAATAAACTCCCTGTGAAGCTAGAACGAGGATATAATTTTATTTAAATGACCTCTAGAACTTGCAAAGAGTCAAGATAGAGTCATTGTTTATTGATCACCATATACATTCATAATGATAGAGATGATTACAAACGTGGATTAAAAAAAAAAAATTAACTACCAAAGCTAGCTAACTAATTAAAATACATCTACCTACCAACTACAAACCTTTAACCTAGGCAATAACAACAAACATATATTAATGCAACAATGACTTATTCCAAAGGGACCTTTTCCCCTCATGTTTTCTGGTCCTCATTGAACATCCTAGTTTCTGCAGAAGTAAAATCCCATATTAGTAGCCATAGTAGTACTGAAACTGAGGTTGGGCAAAACCTCCCGGTGATCCTCTAATTGCCCCGTCGTCTTCCTCCTCGTGCAATCCATCAAGCTACAAGATTTAAAACAAAAACAACATTGCACGCTTTCAGTTTACAAGCTGCATTTCATCAATCTAAATAAGATGATAAAACCTTACAGTAAACAGACATCAAATAAAACCAATACGGTACCCATAGCTCTTCCTCGTCTTCGTCCCTCGTAGAACATGCAACCTTGGGGGTCTCACCAGTTTCTTCGTTTCGTGCGAATCTGCCACGTATACGTGGCCTGTTGTCCGCTAGTGTTTTGCGGCATGCATACTTGTATCAACACAACAATAATAATTAATCAACCTATATTAATGGATGATTATATATATATATATATATATAATCTTTTGTATATTAGCCATTTCTAAAACATTCTTAGCTGATATAATATTAATTATATATTTCATTCAACAACAAAAAAAATGTAAGTTTTTTGTGTTTTTGACCATGGCTTGACTCATTTATATCCTCTGTCACAGTTAGATGAACAAACTTTTTAGCTAATAAGACTTGTAATCTCGTTTCTGATGGGATTTTAGGCTGACCATTTATATTCAAAGTCTCAGACTAGTCTATTTATAAAAAATAAATTATTTCTCATAATCTTATTAAATCCAAACCCAAAATAATAATAGCGTTAATTATTAGCAATGTTCTAACACCACTGTCTTAAATATGCGTACAGCATTTGTTTAGTCATTTAACTAAAGCAGGTCTTACCTTAATGGTCTTGCTGAAGTTTCTCTGGTTACGTTTGGCTCTATACTTTGAGATTCTCTCCTTCCTTTCTTCAGCACTGTAACGTCCAACTTTGAAGTTTGAATCTTCAATAAACGAGCTCTCTGTAGCTAAAGGACTTGAAAAGGACCTCTGTGTTGTATGCGGTGTTTTGTTAATACTCTAAAACAAATCAAGACAAAACAATATTCCATTAGCCATTGATGACAGAGAAAACAGAGCAAGATCAGGGGACTAGACTCTAGAGTAGATTAGTGAGTGGTTTTACTTGTAAATCACCAGCGCTGCAAACCCTCCTCAATTGACCAGCAAGAAAGTTGTTTTCAGGTAAGCTTAAGGCTTGGCCTTGATAATTTGGAGATTCGAAGAGAGTATCAAAGCGAGGTTGAAAGAGAAAGCCAGGGTTGCCTTCAAAAGAATTGCTACTATAGCTTCTTTGCATCATCTTTGCCACATTTTCTACACCACTATAACTATGAGGCATAAAAGATTGTTGATTGTAAGAGGGATCAAAACCCACTTGACATTCCTCAGTTTTCACCCCCAAAGCATCCAAGCCAGGGAAATTACCATACCCATCAGCCAGATTTTCACTATTGGCTAAAGCCTGCAAATGGTTTGTGTAAAGTGACAAGTTCTCTAGTTGGTGACTTGGAGGTGAAGATGAGAGAATACTTGGGTTAAAACTGTCTACAAATTTAGAATTTTCAACTGGGCATTGAATGTTTTGGTTGTTTGAGAATTCTTGAAGAATATCAATGGAAGAGTCGCGAAAAGGGGAGAAAGGGTCAGAGAAGAAAAGATCACCTTCTGGAGAGACTATTTCTGGACTTGAAAGGTGGTAGAAAGAGGCATCAAGAACGTAAAGATCAGAAGACATTTCGTTAAGCCCAATTCTTCGAGAGAATTGAACTCTAAAAATACAAGAAAACTAGGACAAGAAACCTGAGAGAAGTTTTTGTTCTTGTTTCTTTGCTTATTATTTTTGTGTTTGGGAATGGAACTGCCACACAGCAGCACAGGTGACACTTGGGCTCTGACTAATTTAATCAAGGCATGTCATTGCTTTAGCAACAAGACAAAATACATGCCAAGTTTCCTGCTCTCTCTCAGAGTTGAAACAAACACGAAGATCAGTCCACTTCCCCTATGTGATTTATAAAGCAATCTAATTTGCCCATATACCCTTATACTTTATCATAACTGAAACAACACCCTACTAAGTGTGTGTGCGTGTATATTTTTTTGACTTTCCCTCCTGTCTAAATATATTTATTTGGTGTCCTTCACACATTACAAAGTACAACAAAATCTTTTATTTTTTTAATATGAAATAATTTTTTTTTGTTTATTTAACTAGTATACAAACTATTTTATAACATTCCCCCACTTAGCCGCCACTAATATTGGATTGTAATATCTTTCAAGCTAAACCTCTTCTTAGTATAAGCATTTTAAAACTCTAAAAAAATCATGTTGGTAAAATAATTTAAATCAGAATTTCATTCAATAGAATTGAAAATACTACAAATAAGATCTAATTAATCCAAAATAGAAATTCACTATTATTTTATTAGTAGCTTTATGCTACTTCTGAATTTATGAACATTCACAATCTTTTCAAAAATTTTATTGAAACAACACCACTTCCTATGTTTAGGATTATCCATTTGAATTCTTTTATTTTTAAAACTTGAATTAAAACCTATATTATTTGTTGACTCTATTTTAATTTCAGAATTATTGATTTGTTCACTAATTGAATTAGAATCAATTTAAAATTTATTTTCAATAAACTCAACATTTGTATATTCCACAATTATATTAGAACTTGAATTCAATATTTTTATATGCTTTTAAATCTTCAGCATAACCAACAAAATTTTCCTTTAAAGCTGTAGGTCTTAATTTTATCATTTTAGAATTCAGAACGCTATAAAAGGCAAGACAGCCCCAAACTCTAAGATAATTTAAGTTTGGTTTTCTTTTCTTTTATAATTCATATGGAGAAACTTTTAATTTTATAAAAGTAATTTTATTATTTATATGACAAGCAGTGAGTAAAGCTTCCCCCCACAAACTAGTAAGCAACTTAGCATTCACTAACATAGAGTTAAGCATATTAGCAAGTGTTATATTCTTTCTTTCTACCAAACTATTTTATTGAAGTGTATATGGAGCACTAGTTTGATGTATGATTTCATTTTCTTCACAAAATGAAGAAAATTCTATGGAAAAACACTCACCACCTTTATCACTCCTTAGAATTTTAATTTTTTTTCCCATTTGGTTTTCAAATTCTAATTTATAATTCTTGAACATTTAAAAAGTTTGATCTTTATGTTTCATTAAATAAACATAATTATACTTTGAATAGTCCATCAATAAAAGTTATAAAATATTTATTTCCTCTCCTAGTTAAGATGTCATTCAATTCCATATATCAAAATTCACAAGTTCTAATAAATTTGTATTTTAAAAACTTTAAAAAAAGCCTTTCTAGTCATCTTTGCTTAAATACATATTTCACATGCTATTTTATCTTTAATTTTTTTAAGAAATTAAATTATACTCAGCCATATATCTTAATGATCTAAAACTAATATGTGTCAAACGATCATGCCATAAAGATAAAGATAACTCAGTCATATAAATAGAAACACTAACTTTATTATTAATAATAAGTTTGAACATTCCATTATTTGAGTAGCATTTCCTTACAAATAGTTCATTTTTATACAAAATAATCTTATCAGACTTTAAAACAACCTTAAAACCCTTATTACAAAGCAAATTTACAAATACAAGATTTTTCTTTATATCAGGTATATGTAAGACATTAACCAACAATAATTTCTTTCTAGAAGTGAAATTTAGTTCAACATTTCATTTTCTCATCACCTTTGCAACATTATAATTTCCCATTAGAACTGTTTATCTATCTTCTACAACTTTATAATATTTGAAATGATTTTTATAGTTGCATACATGAATGGTTGTAGTAGGATCATACCACCAATCATTAGATATGGTACTTGCAGTCATATAAAGTTCAACAATCATTCTAATGTGCAACTTTGAAACCATTACAACCAACTCAATTTCATGTTCAACCACATTTGCATCATTAGAATTCTGGACATTGCAATAATCTTCTCGTTTCTGATTCTTTTGAAAATTACACTCATGTTTGTAATGCCTTTTCTTGTAACAATTATAACATGTATCTCCTTTCTTTTATTTGATTGGGTTACTTAGATTTGTGAATTTTTTTGCTGCCTCAAAAAATTTCCTCTTGTTTCTAGCATTCTTCTTTTAAACATTCTGATTTCCTTCAATATAATTCACTTTTGTTGCAGATTTAATGGTTAATTTCTTTACATGAATTATGGTTTCCTCTTCAATCCACAAGTATTTTTAAATATGTTCAAGAGAAAATTATTTTGTGACATGCAATAACTTCTTCTTATAATCATTCCAACAAGGAGGAAGTTGGAGGAAGTTTTGCAATTATTCCTCCTGTTTTTAATGCTTCAGGAACTTCCAATTTTAATAGCAGATGTTGTAATCATTCTATTTTAATTAAAATCATGCTACAACATGCGACAACTCTTCAATTATAGGTATTTTAAGGGTGTTTGTTAAGGTAATGGCTATAACAAACAAGCTTTGAGGCGTGAAGATTATTGTTTTTAAGACATTAATTGCCCCCACTATATTTGCTATAAAGTTAAAGCAATATATCTTCAGGATACAACAAGGCCTTAAAACGTATAAACAACAACTTCTATAAATTTCTTAAGAATTTTTGTTTTGTTTCTGATAAATGTAAACAAAGAGTCTGTAGAGAAAAAATAAGGAGAGAAAAAGATTGTTTTTTGATTGATTTATGTCAGTATCAAACTGATATTTATAATGAAAATAACACCTTTTCAGACCAATATGTCTGTAGAATTTAAAAGGCATACATATTTGGGCTAATATGTCTGTAGAATTTAAAAGGCAACCTTTCAGATAAATTAACTGAATAACTTGAAAGGAGGAGTCATTTATAATTAATTAATTATGAAAATAAAAAATAAAATTATTTATTTTACATAATGCTAAATTCCCAAGTGCTAAGTGCCATCACACACACACACACACACACACACACATCTAAATTTTGACTTTCCCTCTAAATCTTCCCTTCAACATCCAAATCTATTGATTTGACATTCCTCACATAATAGGATATAACAAAACCTCTTACTTTTCTAACGTGGGATAAAATTCTCTTTGTTTATCTAGCTAATGTACAAGCTATTTTATAATAGTGAACAATCGGCTAAGGGTGAGAAATTTAATTGTTTATACATAGAAATAGAAATAGAATCTAAGTTTTTAATTTAGAGATGGTGTTCATTATTATAGGTGGAAATTTCTATGCTCACAAATCTAAAATATAAATACTAAGTTCATATATCTATAATATAAATACTAAGTTAATATATCTTTTGAAATACATGTTTCTATTAATACTTTTTAGTAACACACTCAAATTATTATTTTGATTTCTGAAAATATAGAGTATTTTGATTTAAATCTTTTTTTATCAGATTCCATCCATTTTAATTGTTAAATATGGCACATTGTTCACATGTTTCTCTAAAATTCTTATAAAAAAAGTCACAAGTTGATTTCTTAGTATTGTTTGTTTTTTCATTTTCTTGACAACAACGATGTAATGATATTTTTATCAGTGGTGGAGGTTGATTATTTTCAATATAATTCCATGATAATTTCCTGATATAATTTTTTTCTTACATCTTACAATAAAACATGCACAACTTTCATATTAACAAAAACTAAAAGATGTGAAGAAACCACTGTTTACCCACATCCATTGCAATGTGAATTACAATAGTAATCCATAATATTTTGTTTTTTTTTTGTTATTAAATTTTTGTTATGATTTAAAAAAAAATATTTTTATCAATTTTATCTTTTAATATTGAGATGATTGAGAATTGAGTTTTGCAATTTATTTATTTTCATTGGCCTTTCTATAGGTTTAACGTGGTTTACGAGTTTGCTAGGGTAACCTAGGTTGCCCTAGTTTACAGGTTTGGTGAAGTGTCTTTTTTTCTCTTTTTTTAATTGAACTTGATTTTTTTTATCGTCAATGTTTTTCTCATATAGTTAAAAAATTAGTTTAAGAGAAAATCCATGTTATTAAACTTTATAAATTCAATGAACTTGTTCACAGGTTTGGCTAATTAACCTGGTTCGCAGATCTGACAAGTTTAACTTCTTTTTTCTTTCAATCAATTTCTTTTTTTCAATTTCATCCTTAGATATTGGATTAATTGAGAATTCAATTTCATAATTAGTTTCATTTTGTTTTATACGAGGTTATTGCGATCTCAAAAAAAATCTCGGTATTGGGTTGATGTTTGATTTTGCGATCGTTTATTTTTGTTATTATATAATTAAATAAAAAATAATTTTGAAAAAAAACAAATTATAATTTCAGTAGATTCCATAACGTAGTTTACAAGTTTGACGTATTAGCCCAGGTTATCCAATTTACAAGTTTGACAAGTTTACCCACCGATTGTATATGCTTTTTGTTTATTTTTTGGTCCTTTAATTTTTTAATTGATTCTTTTTTCAATTTTATTCTTCAATATTGGATTGGTTGTGAAATAAACTGCATGATTTATTTTTGTTTACTTGCTATAGTGTTTTCACTATCTCAAATAAATGTTTATTGTAGTGTTGGTGTTCAATTTTGTGAGCATCTATTTTTATCATATAATAAAATAAAAAAAGTTATCAAACCCAATAGAGTCCATGACTCAAGTCGCGGGGTTACTAGATTCGATCTAATCTGTCGTTGTCTTAATATAATTTTTAAAAGTTATCATCTTGAAGTTTTTCTAAAACTAAGTTTTGTTTTTATTGGTCATTCAGGTTGCATTTGAACCTATGAAATCGATCGATTTAAGTTGAATCAGATCCCACACGATTTAATTAGAAACTTTTTTTATATTTTAAATTTTTTTATTTCAATTCACACACAAGCCAATAAACTAATTATTTACTAAATCTAATCAACTTATTTGACCCGGTAAATATGATTTATTAAAAAAAAAAAGTCTAACTTATATTAAAAATAAATTTTAAAAAATAAAAAAATTATTTTATTATAACTAGTACAACCGGCTATAACAATTCATTGGTAATTAAGTTGGTAATCTCTTAATTTATTCATCCCTTGTTGGGAAATGGGTGCGTCTCCACTATCCACTCCTTGGATGTCGTCGTTGTCGTCTTTTCACTTGGCTTTGAAGAAAACTTCAAGTTGAAAGAGCCTTTAAAAGTCTCCACAAGAAAGAAACTTCCTTAACAAAAAGAAACACCTTCTTGCATTAAAAAAGAAGAGCTTTCTATAAGTGAAGAGATTGTTTTGATTGAATTTCTTTGTAGAAAACAAAAAACTATAGTTTCTTGTCTTTGTGAGAGATCTTAGGACACCATGGCATCTCAGGAACACTTGGACAAGATGCAGTTACGACAGAATTATAGAAATCTCTGGCACACTGATTTAATGGGCACCATTCAAGCTGATGCCCCATGTAAGAATTTAGTATTTTACCAATGTTTGTTATGTAAAAAGTTGTAAACTTTGTGTTTGGTTTTTGGGGTTTGATGTTGACTTTTGTTTGTGTGTGTAATGTGCAGATTGCTGCTTGGCTTGTTGGTGGTGAGTGCTCTTTGATCTAGTTATTTATTTGCTTTGAAATGTAAATCTGATTGTTTTGTGGGTTCTTAACTTGGTATAACATGGCGTTGACTCTGATAGAGTGTCATGGCTTTGTTCAAATTTGGGCGATTTAGATTAATTTTTATTCTTTGGCAGAAAAGATTTATCCAATAGTTGTGTTTTTTTGCTAGTCGTGCTGTACTTCAGCCTACCATTAATGGTTTTTCCCTTTAGAAGTGAGGAAATATGGTTGAATGAGATCACTCTTTGGAACTCCTTCACTGTTTTGAAGAATTTAATTCACTCTTATACTCATTCTCCTTTGGTGACTCAAGTTATTGTTCCCTTGTTCAATAAGTTTTCGGATTTTAATAAATTGGCACGGATTGCCTGGAATTTGATTGTCCACATCGCATCATTCCACCTTCTTTGAAATGAATAGTGTTTGCGAAATACATGAACTCATTAGATGGTGCCTTCCAACATGTCCAGGAATTGTACTTCCTAACAGTATAGCTCAATATATGAGGCTTGAATTCATTTCGATTGAAAATTACTATCCCTTTTATTTTGATTCATACCCACATTCTGTATCCTTCTTTCATTCTTCCCTTTGTGTTGGTTTTCTTTTATGTACCAGAGACTCCTTCTTCGTGGACATATCAAGTTAGCATCAAAATGCATTTTCAAGATTGAAATGTCAAAACTAACTTGCTTTGCTCTGTTCTTTTGAATTCCTTCAAAAGCGTTGTTTGAAATTCACTTCTTGCTCTTTCCTGATTGCAGAAAAGCAAATTAATTGTTTTGAAGTACTTTTTTTCTCAAAAATATCGAGCTTGAAAAGTGCTGTTCTATAATAACACCTATGTTTTTTTTTTTCATGATATATTTAAGAATTGTTATATAACCATTTAATTTGTGTTTTATTTGTCATATTTTGCATAGATTTTTTCTTAAATTATGAAGCACCCAATTCTCCTCCTTTCTTTTGTAGTGGGCCATGTGTATCGTACCTGCTCCGCAAACGAGCACTTTACAATGACATGTCAAGGTAATTAATGCTTTTGATTCTCATATAATGTTTCAAATTTTCTGTTATTTTCTGTTTAAGCAAGCTGTCCTCTTGTTCGTCACAGGTATGTTTGTTGTGCTGGTTACATGCCATGTAGTGGCAGGTGTGGTGAAAGTCGTTGCCCTGAACTTTGTCTCGCCACGGAGGTAGGGAATAGTTTGTTTTTGTCAACCAACATGTCTTATTCTATGTAGAAGTTTATTGTTCAAACATTCAGCTCCGGCATATTTATAAGATATTTGGAAGATATATTGAAAAAGAAAGAGTCATCTATAGAAGTTTTAAAACAGGAAGCAGTCTTGGGTGTTAAAGGCTTTTTTTTGTTTCTGAAATTCTTCCATATTAGCATGTTAGATTCATTTCCCCATGTAAGTTGAAGCAATTTTGAATTAAGATGTGCATCATATAGGTATACCACAAAAATATGGGTATCTTTCATGGTAATGTTCCTTTGTTGATTCCTAATACCTGGTGAAATATTTATCCTCCATTTAGTTTACTCTAACTAATATGAAATTGGAAGCATCCTTTCTACAATGGTGAACTAGTCAAAGGCAGAATGAAATTGGGATCATCAATATGCTTCTTCATGGATAGGAACTTGAAGATGGTTCTTGACATGCTTTTATGCTCACAATAGTCAACATATTTTAGCTTAACGCAGCCAGACACTGTATTGGAACTATCCACTCTAGTTGGTTTTATGGGTTTAAATAGCATCAAATGCTTTTATGCCTGCCATGAAACACATTCCTGTAATTATGATGTTAGTAACCCCAGTATCATGTTTGAATTTCCAGGTATTCCTTTGCTTTGGAAATTCAGTGGCCTCTACTCGTTTTATGTTGCAAGATGAATTCAACATTCAGACAACACGGTGTGATAATTGCATTATTGTATGCTCCCTCTCTCCCTCTCTCTCAAAAACACATGTTATTTGTGCTTATTTGCAATCAGTTAACATGTTTCCTCTTCCTTTTCAGGGTTTTATGTTCTGCCTCCAACAAATTGCATGCATATTTTCTATAGTTGCGATGATTGTTGGAAGTGGAGAAATTCAAGAGGCTTCTCAGTTGCTATCTTGTTTGGCTGAACTGGTGTACTGCACGTAAGTATTTACTTCGATATCTTATCATTGAATACGCTCAACTTAATTGGTTTGCAACTGTCTCACTGATTTTGTTGCGTCTTTTTTTCCCCTCTGGCCAGGGTTTGTGCTTGTATGCAGGTATGTTGTTGATCCACAAAACACCTTATTAACTACTGGTTTTTTGAATGACATCAAATCAGACTGCTAACTGGGTTATTTTTCAGACACAACACAAGGTTGAAATGGACAAAAGAGACGGCATGTTTGGGCCACAACCAGTGATGGCAGTGCCCCCTATTCAGCAGATGTCACGCATTGATCAGGCAATTCCTCCCTCAGTTGGATATCCACCTCAGGGATATGGACAGCCCTATGGTTATCCACCCCAGGCCCAAGGCTACCCTGCAGCAGGCTATCCTCCACCTGCTTATCCTCCATCAAACTATCCACCATCTGGCTATCCAAAGTGATCTTTTCACTGTGATAAATGTTGGCTTGCAATCTCAGACAACCATTTCAATGTGGCTAGTATTGGTTTGGAGGTGATAAAACGTTCGAACTTCAGAGTTGAGTGTGAAATGGGGAAATAAATGAGCTGGTTCTTATCTTTACTTTGCATGAGTATATGAATTGGTAAATTGTGCGTGCGTTGACTGTGCATTAAGACATAGAAATGAGTTGAGTGTGAAATGGGAAATAAATGAGCTGGTTCTTATCTTTACTTTGCATGAGTATATGAATTGGTAAATTGTGCGTGCGTTGACTGTGCATTAAGACATAGAAATTCGTTATTGTGAATTTTATTGTCATTATCTCTTAGGACATAATCACTATTTTTCAGGTTGTCTTTCGTATAGTTCTCCATTATATGCTTGGACAAAGTTCTATTCTGTGCATCTGCAAAATTCGGTGCAACTCGCAGCCTGAAGAGTTGTACTTATTTATTCCTTCGCTAGGACTGGAGCTGATTCCTTGTCACATAATGTGAATAAGAGCTGATATTTGGCTATCTAGTAAATGTTATTCTCATTCATTGTTGCTGTAGACATGATACTTCAAGAAGTAATAGCCTATTACCCTAAGAAAGAAACAAGAGCCTGTTACAAGCTTTTAGTGAGTGTAGAAGCAACAAGGCCGAATAGTTAAGGTGCTGTTGCCAGTAGTTTTTCTGTGCATTTGTTGGATCAAATTCTCTTTCTTGGTGGCTCGTTGCATTGCCTAAACTGTTTTCAAACATATTCATTTTGCTTAAAAAGTGATTTCTCAGTCTTGTTACAAAGGGATTTTCACTTTTCAGTCCCAAAAAAAAAGTAAGAAGAAAAATAAGTGTTGGGGCTAGTAAAATGAATGGATGGTTAGCCTCAAACTTACAACCACGCAGTCCAGACCGACTAAAAAGAGGCTCAATTGTACTAGAAGAGCTTGAAGGGCTTTCCCATTGTAAACTCGAGAAACAAAATGTTTTGTAGCCTTATTTCGTTAGTCCATAAATCAGATCAAATTTCATTTGTCAGCTTTTCTTTGTGGTTTTTTTTTTCTTTCAAAATTCACAAATAAAATTACACAAGTGAGAAAAATATATTTAGTTTATAAACATGCAACACAATAAAAACATGGCAATATATAATCATAACAAAAAGAATAGCATGTTTAATTACTAAATAAATATATAAATTTGCATAAATGATTTAATTACAATCCTAGTATATGCATACTAATATATATGATTAAACAAACAAAAAAAAAAAATACTTGTTGAAACATTTTAAAATTAATCAAGATTTTTTGTTTATAAAGCTTTATTGTTCCTTACTTTGTACAAAAAAGACTTTCTTCAATAAGCCTCATATTATTCCAACAACACAATCCTGTTTAGGTGCACTTCTAAATAAGATCCAACGAATTAAGAAAATAGTACTAAATAATTTATCTACAAGGATTGAATCTAAGCTTTAGAAAATGAGAAAATTTTAAAGATCAAATATAGCTTAAAAAACTAGAAGAGTTAAGTTGAAAAAATAGATTAAAAAAGTAATGAATTTCTATACAAAATTTGCTCAAAATAGTGTAGAAAAACCAACCTTTAAATATTCTTCTCCAACCCTTTTTTTATAGAGAATTTAAGGAACTAAAAACTTATCGAATTCTCTCACTAACAACTTTGATTACCCACTATAAAACCAAAATTAAACTTGAATTTTTTTTTATTTAAATCAGGTGGATTTTAAGCTAAAAAATTTATTCAAGTATTGTTGAAAGAGTTCTGAAAAAGCTGATCAAATTCTAACATTCATAGACTAGACAAAGTGAAAGAAATAAGTCTTCATGGATCAAACTCAAGCCTAAATCTCAATTGGCAAAAAAATATTTTGTAGCATAAAAAATTATTTTATAATAAATCCAAACCCATGCCTCAACCTGGGTTAGTGTGTGCATATGTGTGAGTTTAAACCTAAATCTCAATTTACTTAAATCGTCTCCCCTCTAAAAACTTGAGTGCTCTTTGAGTCTAATTTTAACTCTTCACCTTTTCATTAAATAAATCACAATAAAATATTTTTTTTAAATATGGGATATAGTTTTTAGAGGGTTTCGGGTTTCACTAAAACATGACAACTAAGAGTTATTCAAAATTAATTTTTCATTCATCTATTTTTTTTTTAAATCATATTAAAGTTTCATGTTAAATAACTTATATTGAATATTAAATTCCAATAAAGTTTCAACCTCTAAAGTGAGTAGATCTCACTTTTAACTTGGTCTCAAATTAACCATGTTTTTTAAACAAATTTTCAACATTTACCATAACCATCACCACTATATAAACAGGTATTTGAATGAGGGATGACGACCTTGATTTGAACCATTAGGTATGTTCCATAAACGTTAAATTGCTTGTATCCAATATTGGAATTGGTTTATAAAACATGTAATGGGTCTTTTAAAGCCAAATTATATGTTATGTATACTTATATTTGGGGTTAAAACCATGTTGGATTTTTTAAACCAACATGAGTATTTTAATATGAAATAATAATATGTTTTAAAAAACCAATTAAAGGTGAATGAGAAATTATAGACATTCATGAATTATGTGTATTAATATTTTGGCTTTAAAATCCGATAAATAGGTGTCTTGGATGGATAGAAAAGTATCAATAAAATTTATTGAGTTCTTTCCTTCATTTGTTGTTGGGTTTTCTTAGACATGTTCTAATTTTTTCTCTTATTTCAGAGATTAGGTTCGATCTTTGTAGAGAGATATTAAGTATAATTCATTTGAGTTCGTTGAATCTTGTTTAAGAATGCATCAAAATAAGATGAAGTTGTTGACTTACTGAAAAAAAAATTGCACCGAGTGAGAAGTAAAAGAATCTTAAGGATAAATGATTGATCATTAACAATAGCAAAAAATCTCAGCTTGATGAAATTTCAAGACCTTCAACGAGTAAGTGCTTTACATGCTTTTATTTTAAATATTATTTCAATATATATTTTAGCATGCATGCATATTAGAAGTTAGTTTCAATCTCTTATGTATGATTTAATATTTATTTTGTATGTATACTTGTTTTATGTTATGATTGCAAATTTGCAATGAATCTATAATTTTACATTATTATATATAAACTAAACATTATATATTCACATATCTAGTTTCATGCAATGATTTTGTACAATATACAAATCCCAGTCAACCTCGTGCACCCACCAACTCACCAACTTATCTACGAAAATGAAACTTCACAAGTATAACAATATAAACTCTACAACACACCTACATGATGATGGAACCCAAGCAAGTAGCTTATCCACATTTAGCTAAAACTTGGCTTCAGCGTAGGTTCACCATTTATGTCCACATGCCCCACATTCTTTGTCAACAACATTAACACTATTTCTTGAAAGCTCGACATAGTTAAAATGGGTACAAATTCTAGAGCTTGTGAAGACACTTCTAGAGCTTGGAATTGCAATATCATTATGATCAGAAATGAATCCAGACTTTGTAAAATAGGAAGAGAGGAGTGGCAGAATATATAATTTTGACATGGAAGGAGGGGGGGGGTAATTTG
>Ga0307517_10008340_pt1 | contig 14873 bp, 21 predicted proteins | sample 23_EM_MG_FD_194515 | JGI IMG/M metagenome (GOLD analysis project Ga0307517, IMG submission 194515) | Populus trichocarpa ectomycorrhiza microbial communities from riparian zone in the Pacific Northwest, United States - 23_EM | ecosystem: Host-associated > Plants > Roots > Unclassified | place... | reverse complement strand
TTTCCGCGGGTCACCGGTCCCTCTGCCGCTCACCTCGTCTCCAGTTGGCGAGATCGTAACGGCGCCAGGGCGCCAGCCCCCGAATCCCTCCATCCACTCTTCGAACTTTCCCCTTGCTGGGTAATTTCTCGAATTTCACGACTTAATGAACGTCAATCATAACCGCACAATATGTACAGCCGTTTGCAATTCGACGGGAGAAGTCTGGGCTTGAAGGGACCAAAGCGAGCGCGACCTACGGTGTGCAAGACAATCAATGGTTGTGCCGAGGGAAAAAACGGGAAATATGGAACATCCAGAGGAGTTGCGATACCGTTGAACCAGCCGACCCCTGTGGGAACAAACCCGCACACTGTCGCATCTGTGGGAGGGGGTTGCCTGCAGGGTGAGTGGATGACTTGTAACGCCCGCCACGCGCGAGAAAGGCAGTACGGCACGGTGCGGAGGCAGGAGCAGAAGCTCAGGGAGGTAGAAAATGTTGTGCCGAGGAACCTCCAGCCAAAGTCGCGACAAAGGGGCTGCAAATAAAAAAGGTGAGTGGTGCACGCGCCAGGCATTCAGGGAAAACATTGAACAAAAAATACCTCAGGGCACCAGCAACTCCGACTCGCGTTTGAGGTGTCTTGTGGCTGGGTAATCCCATGGGCGCACACCTTTATCGCTGGGATCTACATTGGCCCCACGTGTAATCGATGTTCTTCAGAGCGTTGTGAAGCTCCGTGCAGCCGTTCTCTGGGATCCCCAAGAATCCCGCAAAGCACGATTACTCATCAATGTCCCCGGTTCCCAGTCACCCTCGTTCTATGACCTGCAGGGGTGGTCCTATATTTGTGCTTCAACCGCACAGCCTAGTTCCTCCTTTCTCGAGCCGAATCCAGGGACCGGGACTGATATGCACACCACGGCATCGGATCGTGCTTTTGCACTAATGGAAACAGGTAGCTTTCCGTTGCATTTATTGAATTGTATTCTGACCAGGTTTCTTTGTCCCACGAAGAATTTGAGGAACTCCCTGACTTGGGTGGCGACGATGATTCCCACCATCACCCTGACTTGCCCTCTAACCTGGGAGCGATGACGCCTCAGGAAAAGATGGAGATCCCTCGCTGGATTTTGATGGCTTTTCTGTCCGTCATGAAGCCTGGAATTCATGTATTTGTAGGTCGGTTCGGAAGCTGGTGGACTCGCATAAATTTTTTGACCCCCCTTGGCATGTGTGAGGCCACAGCTTTCAGCTTTTACGAGAAAGGGGAAGTCACTGATCTACACCTCGACCGGCAATTACTCAATTCCAAGGCACCAAATGAACGAAGAACTGATTTGTCTTCCTACGACGGGCCTCACGGCACCTATGTGGCTGCCCATTTAACTCACGTCCACTTCCACAGGGGCAACGATGCACCGTCGACAATTCTTGTTTCGGGAACACACCAATCGGAGGTGATAATCGATTGTTAACATAGGTGGATTACTCCCACGAATTAAGAGGGAGGGAGACAAGGCGTAACCGGGGAACGAAAATAGTACACAAAGGTGTGAGATATAAAACAATTGGAGGTGTAACCCGTGTACAGGAGGCGAAGCAGAGGATGAGAGGAAGAATTTCAGAAACAGGCAGGGTCTACGAGCGAGTCCCACTTTCACCGCTTCTCAGTGACCCAGAAGTGTAGTGCCAAGTAGCTGGCAACGGTGAAGATCACGATGAAGATTCCCAAAGATCCTATATCCGGCCACCAGAACGCTTGTGCCCTGAATCCGAACATCGACAAGATTGTGGCGGCGGGCACATCGATCTCGACACCAAACTAGAACGGATCGGTAAACATTTTGTTCCGATAGGTTAAACTGAGACACCGAGACACCGACCTTCGTTTCCTTCAACTGCAAATACTTCAACTCGTTCACCGCAAGAGCCTCGTAGGCGGCGTGGAAGAAGGAAGTAGTAAGCAACCACTGCAACGACGCTCCGAGTATGTCCTTGTTGATCAACAATCCAGTGAATAACAAGCTAGAGAAAGGAACCGAATCTCAGCGACAATCCTAGGAAAATAGGACGAGGAAACCGGAGTGCTCACTTGTATAGCATCAGCAAGGTTCCGACTAAGCTCGCAACGGATGTGCTCTCGAATACGATGGAAACCAAGAGAACAGCAGTAGCGGTGGCGAGGTTGAACAAAACCAGGGTCAACATGAACTTCCAGTACACCGCGACCTCAGGTACGAGACCAATCAAGCCATACACGATGCCCCCAAATAGTAGGGGTGGAACAACTCGAAGGGGAAGAATGTCGAAGAGGACCTTGGATGAAAAGTAGGTGAAGGAAGAGTAGTATCCGTTTGACCTAAGGACCGAAACTATCAGAGGCTGAAAGATATCCTGAAATTCTATTTCTCACCTTTCCCGCATGAACAACAACCGTTCGTTCGCGAACAACCCGAGGGTGGTCAAGGAAGAGAATCCAAACAGAGCAAGAATGAAGAAGAAAACACCTGCACGCAAGGGATCAGAAAAGGACGTGGTCACAGAACAGGCCAGTGATACTCACCAAGGCGGTTCTGGAAGCCACCGATCGTGTTGGGAACATTATGGTAAAATAATCCACAGACCACTAAGAAAGTTATCAGCATCAGCCACATCCTATCCGAGTCACGAATGTGGATGGCACGTACGTGCGAGAGCAATCGAAGAAATGTAGTGCGCTGCCAAAAGGGCAGGGTCCCTGTACAAGTTCTTGAACGCCCTTCCGCTCAGAATCCTAAATTGCGTTCCCCAACTCGCGCGTTTCCTACCCCTTAAAAGTGAACTCTCAACCGCGACATCCCTGGTCTCACCGCCTGGTCCGTTCCCGTTGGCACCGCTGTGCGCGGAAGCTCGCACTTCCTCTATCTCATTCTTGATTTCCTCAGCGATATCACTGGTCGCGTAAGCTTCTACCAGCGTTGCAAGTTGTGGTGCCAGAGGTGTATCCGTCTTGTGAGAACTGAGAGAAACAGCATCCATGAGTTCGGAGGTCTTGCGCTTAATATAACCAGTGGCGATGTCCAGAGAACCGGCGGCCGTGGAGTGACCACTGGATGGTCGGACGGAAAGCTGGTGACCCAGCCCGTTCTCTTCGTCCCGGAAGTTGGTATCAGAAGTTGAGGCAGAGGATTGCTCGGCACCAGGAGAATCTGGCTCGGAGAAGTCCCCAACGACCTCAGGAAGTGGGGCAGCCTTCATAGTAACATCAACTACGCACGACAGGATCCTGTCAGAACCTGATTAGGAGGCTAAATTCTGGAGAACGTACTCAAGTAATCGGCGATATTGAATCCGGGTGGGCAAGGCTGACCGATCCGCTCAATGTAATCATGGCATTTCGAAAATTCACCAGAGTACACAATCTTTCCGCGTGCGAGCAAAACAAGGTGGTCGAACATTGCGACGATGTTGCTGCGAGGCTGGTGGATAGTGAACACCACAGTACGGTTGTAATCGCGGGCGAGGGAGGTGAGGGCCTCCACAACGTTGTACGCGTTATACGCGTCCAGACCGCTGGTCGGCTCGTCAAGGAACAAGATCGAGGGACTGGTGACGAGTTCGCAAGCGATAGAAACACGGCGCTTCTCACCGCCAGAGATGGACCGATGGCCTGTCAGGGAGGTTGAGCACTGGGAGCAACTACTCACGGTATTAACTTACCAGAAGATCCGATCGTCATATCCTTGATCCCCAAGATGCCCAGTTCCTGCATAGTCTCTAGCGTCCTGTACCTCTTCGCCTCCAAACTCATCTCCCTCGGAAGTCTCAACAACGCCGAATACAGAACCGTCTCATAGGCGGTGAGCGTGGGCATAAGCGTGTCCTCCTGATCGACATACCCCACAACCTTCCTGAACTCGCTATCCGAGACTTCGCGTCCGTTGACAAGAGTCGTACCAGCGATAACACCTCTCTTATCCTTCCTCGCGAGGATATCCAAGAAGGTCGATTTTCCAGCACCCGATGCACCCATGATGGCCATGACCTGGCCGGGTTTGATGCGTCCCGATATACCGTCGAGAATTTTACGGTCACCGAGCATGTATGATATGTCCGAGAAGTGGAGAGATGCGGGAACGTGGTCCGTCATGAGCTTCGCGGCTTCGCTCTCCGGCAGCTTGATACCGCCAAAGTCACCTGATCCTGCTCGGCCGGCATACCAGAACACTGGAATATACATAGTAAGGCTGAGTCGGGCGTTAGTTGGTATCATACGTACCAACAGTGCTGAGAACGACCGCGAGACCACCCCCAGCGATACTGACAGCGATCCAGCGTTTGTTATCCGGCTTAGGTGGGCTGACGTAACCGGGGACCTGGGAATAGTGCAGACATTCGCCACCTTCGCAGGTGAGAGTAATGTAACTATCACCGAAGATGTCATTGATGAGTTGGTTCATCGCAGGCTCTTCGAACCGACATCCGGCACCAGTCCCACAGCTGAAAGTAGCGGGACCCTTGATTTCCTCAGTCAGGAAGTCGCCGATATCTGTACACAGTCAGGAATATATCGACAGTTGGGTGTACAACATCGAGGCTTACCAACGCTGCCATCTTCACCACAAATAAACCGCCCGGGAACGCAGCTACACTTGATGTTGTCACATGTATACATTGTCGTGTTGTGGTTGTAGCCAATCTTCCGGGTAGATTCACACGTGTCAAGTGCGCAGTAGAAAGACTCGACTTGAGCCGTCCAGAACTGGAAGTCGCATGTGGCATCGTCACCGTCGCAAGAGAAGGTAACTTGTGGGGGCCGACCAGGAAGCATATCCAGAATTTTGCGGTCTACAGAAATTCATGAGGGTGAAACATAGGAGATAGTAGGCGGACTTACTGGTAACATCGCAAAACTGGTGGTTGTTGAACACCGTTTCACCTCCTTTGTAACAAGTTATTCCCCCCAAATCGTCCTCATCCTCTTCGTCAAAGGGGATTGCGTCGGGCTGCCCACGCAACGGGAAGGCTTTACAGGACCTGTCGAATAGACAGACTAGGGCGACGTGTGAGCTCGTGCATGTACCGCGAAGTAGGATAATAGCTGCACACCATTGCAATTGATACCTCCCCACCCTTCCTTACACTCGCACTGTTTACCATCTTCCCTCAACCTTCGTTTATCACCGTCGGCGAGTGAGTCGCACTCTGATTACACGTCAGGATACCACAATACACGATGATGAGAGATAGCGTACGGGGCACCAGGCAATCAATCCCGCCCCATCCCGGAGGGCACTTGCATTGCCCATCGTAGGGGTCACATTCTCCATATTGGCCACACTTGAATCTGGGTAGACGGCAGTTGAAACACGGCGGGCACTTGTCTGTGTTGCAGAAGTATCTCGGTCAGGATTCCGACCCTTGGTCGCAGCATGACGTGCGGATTGTTCGTACCTTTGGGTGGCACCAGGGCGTTGAACCCCTAAGCCATCATTAGCCTCGCACAGGTAGATTGGCGCAAGTCCGGAGTAGAAACTCACAGTGAAGTCAGAGCTAGACGGGTCCTGGGCAAAGTTCCGCCATCGGGTGGTGTTCCTTGAAGCCAAAGCGAGCGGTGGTTCTAACAGTATAACGAGCGCGACAAGGGCAACCGGTAATGAGAGTCGTCTGAACGACATGGCCGTCGAGAAATATGAATTGACCGAGTTCGACTGGGATGGCGAGCTCGGTCGAGGAGAAGGAGAGGGTGATTCACTTCCGGAGTTGATCGCGACAACCGCAGCCGCCACGTTCGCCCGGCAAAGCTTATCCCGCAAAAGCAGTGACCGGGCATGAGCTTCGTTCAGGACTTGGCCCTGCTCATGACGGCTTGGGGCCACGTATTCCTCGCGCCGTATACCAAGGTTGAGGAGAGTTTCAATTTGCACGCTGTCCACGACGTCCTAATGTATGGCATAGGCCCGGACGCCGTGCAGAGGGTGAGTGACAATTCTGACCTGCAGGTCATCTTTCATTCTGAAATTTGTTGCTATCGAGTATGACCACAAAATGTTCCCCGGGGCGGTCCCGAGGACGTTTATTGGGAGCGTTTTGCTCGCCTGGGTGTCCGCACCCGTCATCAAGATCGCCGCTTCTTTGGAGCTCATCGATTCGAAAATCGACCTCCAAATAATAGGCGAGTACTTTGCGATATCCTGTTCTTTGTCAAATCCTCAACTGAGCCTGCACCCTGTAGTCCGGCTGGTTCTCGCGACTACCAATGCCTTTGGTCTGATTCTCGTCCGCCGAGCCGTGTCTCGCTGGTTAGGTCGGCCAACAGGATTCCTGTGGACCTTGCTCACATGCACGCAATCCCACCTACCTTTCTGGATGGGCAGGACACTGCCAAACGTATTTGCGCTGTTCCCTGGTGCGTGGGTACGCCCTCCACAAGCTACGGTGTCCTGACTCCCTGCCTAATACTAGCCAACATCGCCCTTTCCTTCTTGATACCCAACGCCCCAGCACGCACATCCCCGACGCAACCAAGGTTGCTCGTCGCGATCTCTCTGCTCGTGTTTACTGGTGTTGTCTTCCGCTCTGAAGTTGCTCTCCTAGTGGCCCCGATAGCCTTACATGCAATGGCTTTCGTGGTCCCGCCCGTTCAACTGATCAAGAGGGGCATCCTTTCTGCCGTACTCTCAATAGGTAAGGACGGTCACCAGTCCGACCCGTTACACGCTGTTTGACGGAAAACCAAGGACTCACGATCCTTGTGGACTCTTATTTCTGGGGTCAATATCTCCTTTGGCCGGAATTGTACGGGGTCTACTTTAATGTCTACCAAGGCAAAAGTTCTGAGTGGGGTGTAAGCTCTTGATCCCTTCGAAAATACATTCCTCTGATGCGGTCATCCAGGTTTCCCCCATTCATACGTACTTTGTGGCACATCTGCCCAAGATGCTCCTTTCATCGACTTTACTCGCTGCTATAGGCTTCCTCGCGGACAGTCGCCTGAGCGGACTCGTAGTCCAAGCTCTGTCGTTCGTGATCTGCCTCAGCTTCCTTGGCCATAAAGAGTGGAGGTTTGTCATATACGTGGTCCCACTGCTAAATGTCGCCGCCGCTAGGGGGGCCCGTGCTCTGTCAGTCTCCACCGGTTCTCTCTCCTGGTTCTCTTTAGGAATCTCTCTTACACTGTTTGACATGCAGCGTCTCGCGGCCGAAAGGGACGCTATTTGGGAGGCTCTGCTTCGCGGCGTTTGTTGTGATGCTGTTCGCAAATTCGGTGTGCACTCTAATCTACACCTATGTATCCGTGGAGAATTACCCAGGAGGCGCTTCTCTCGTCCGATTCAATGAACACTACAAAGATGTCGACAACGGTATGCCTCCCATTCTTCCATTGAAGCTACCTGCTGAACTTCCGCCAGTGCATGTGCATATATCAAACTTAGCAGCACAATCAGGTGCTAGTTTGTTCCTTCAAACATACTCCGCCCCATACCACCGGTCCCTCCCCACCCCATCTTCAGGGCTGAACTGGACATACAATAAGACCGAGAACCTCACGACCTACTCCCCGTCTCGATTTACCCATCTGATCGCGGAGGCATCAGAACCCGCCCCTTGGGGATGGAAGAAGGTGGGATGTATAGAAGGGTTCGATAGGTGGTCTCTGAACCCTGGTGCTCTGAAGAGGAACATGGACAGGATTGATTTGGGGACTTTGCTGGGGGTGTCTCGACAAATTCTGACGAGAGAGATGAGCGAGAAGCTCTGCATCCTCGAGAGATCTTAGAATATTTTTTTCCACTCTGCTAGACACGATAAGACGCTATTCTTCTGGATCTTGTCCGCCTTAGCCGAGATGAAGATCGATTTCATCCCCGAGGCCTGAGACCAACGTGGTCGGTAAAGCATCCTGATCCTGCCCGGAACCCGACAGCCCTAAACCGCCTTTCCCCCACCAATTTTGTCATAACCCTCACCTCATTGCGACCTCTAACATGCCTAAGAGTCGTAAAGTCGTAGCGGAGGGTGGGCTTTTCCCAGATGATTCGTCCACCATGCCACCACCCACACAATCCTTTCGCAAAGCGCAACAGGCGGAGGCCACAACGCTCAAGAACCAGCTTTTGAAGTCTCACGGACGACCGCCATGTACATATTTCTCTCCTCTCTTATTCTCGCCTCCGAACGGTGGCTAAATATTCTACTCTCCGCTGGGTTTGCATCGTCGTGAACGATCTCTCGGTGTCACAGGGTATGGGGAGAACGGACAGCCAATCGGGGAGGCCTTCGTCATCGGTATCGCTGGTGAGTCCATCCCCAGCAATACCGAAAAGCAACGTGGATCTCGTGCGCTCACGCGACGGAATCGAAAATCTCACAGGCGGTTCCGCAAGTGGAAAGGTACAACCACCTCGATGTCCATGAATACCCATACCAATCCGCTCGCTTCGGCAGACCCACGTCGCACGCCAAATCGTCCAGGACCTAGGGTCCATTCCTACGGTTATCATCCTATCTCAAGTTCGTTCCCGCCCTCAAGCCCGAAGCCCTGCCACTCGTCGCTCACATCATGTTCCTCGACAGGATAGCTTCTACAAGAGACATGATCCAGAAGAACTTGAATTAGCTTTCAAGAGTCTGTATGATTTCGACCACCCTGATTCAGTCGACATGCCACTGTTCGCCGCCGTACGGTCATCTTTGGCGATTCAAAGGTCAAGGTCCCGCTGATTGGGCTTCTCTTCACAGTGCTTGGCGGACCTCAAAGCGTGGCGACAGTCGAACATACCCATCTATTCCTTTACAGAACACCAACGACTAGACGAGACCAAGTATCTGTATGGGGCTTCTATCATTATTAGTGAGCATGAAGCACTTTTCCTCGACTTGACACGTCTGACCCGTCTCCCAGCGGAGGGAATCCTGGCACTACATGATCAGAAGTTGAGAGACCTATATGACCTCAAGGTCAACCGCACCTGACTAGCTCATCCGAATGTGCACTAAACCTCGCGATGTAGATTTTCGTACAATGCGATTCCGACCTCATGCTTGCACGACGGATCAAACGTGATGTTGCGGAACGTGGGCGAAGCGTCGAAGGTGTCCTCGACCAGTTCGTCTCTCTTCCATCGTCAACGAGTATTCACCACTGAAGCATATTAACAGGTACCTACGGTACGTCAAACCATCATTCGACAACTTCGTTGGTCCAAGCGCCAAGTACGCCGATATCGTCAGTCGCATTCATTTTTGTCCTCCTCCGGCTCGACCTCACAAGACCCTATTGCTCCGGCGTTAGATCGTGCCCGGGTCAAACAACATGGTTGCTATTGAACTGATCTCCACGCACATCCGCCGTGAACTTTCGCATCGCGCTCGGGAATTCCGGTGCAAGATTACGAGTGAAATCGAGCGGACCCCCTCGACACTAAATCCTTCTCCGAACCTCCACACCGTTCCACAGACACCACAGCTTCAGGTACTTTGTTGTATTGCGCATAGCCGGTTTAATGCTGAAGCGCAGTAGGGTATATACACAACATTGAGGGACAAGACAACTCAACGACGAGATTTCATTTTTAATGTCGACCGTTTAGCAACGTATCTGATTGAGAAGGCCCTTGGGCTCATCCCCACCGGCCATAAAACTGTGACAACCCCTGTCGGTGTCGATTACAACGGGCATTCAATAACTCCGGTAAGAACTTCAACCCGTAGCGCATTTGTATATGCTGAGCGAGGCACAATAGGAAGTGTGTGGCGTTACTATCCTACGATCGTAAGTGTATGGGTTCAACGCTCAGGACTGCCTCGTTCATATTGCACCAGTGGTGGACCCCTCGAGAAAGGGATGCGCCGCGTCCTTCGGGATCCTACCGTTGGATCTCTCCTGATTCAATCCGACGACAAGAGTGGCGAAGCGATATCGCTTCACTCGATGTTACCCATTTCTATCCGCGAGCGCCATCGTGCCAAGGTGACTTGGGTATTCTTGCTCGATGCTCAGGTCTGCCCACCCTCTATACCCCGTGTAGATGTACGACTAACTCGTGACCATGATTGTAGATAGTAACAAGTGCCTCTGGAATCATGGCCATCCGCGTCCTCCTCGATCATGGCGTACGAGAGGACCGTATCGTCTTCGTCACCTTTCTCGTTGCACCTCGCGGAGTGCACATCCTCAACCGTCTCTTCCCAAAGGTTAAGATCGTCACCGGTAGCGCCGATCCAACCCTCACGCCGGTCTGGGTTCCTGGTGATGGGGATGAGGGGGGTCGAAACGTCCTGTGCATCGAACCAGGGATGGGCCATATTGGTACAATCACTCTTTTTTCTACTGCCGTTGACTGCATCTGACCTCGTCGTTCCAGGTGATCGATATTATCTCTGATTCCGCTCTTTTGGTTGTGGGTGCGATGTTGAGGGTTTCAAGTCGATGTATTCATACCACGTGTGCACATGCTCTGCCTGTATATCATCCCACCAAGAAATTTCATTTTCTGGTTTATTCCACCACTACCCCATCCCTACACAAACCCCTGTACATGACTTGCAACAACACTTGGTGCACCCACAGCTGCTGCTTGCTACCACAGCCACTGCTCAACACTTTCCATACTAACCCATGAAACCTCCTTGTTTTCTGCTTCACATCTTGATGCAAGCTGCAAAGAGAGATCAGTAGGGCAACTAACATGCATTGGTAGTTACTTACATCCCCCACAAGTGTGTCCCGAACATTTGGAAGGGAGAGGTACTTTCGACTGCTACAGATCAACATGCTCTGCCGGCACCGGCTGAGCATGACATTCATCCTCCGCTCATTGTCCAAAAAGCCAAGGCCCCTTGATCTAACAAGGGAAATGATGATGTTGTCTGCCTCATTTCCTGGATAAAACATGTTGAACTGGAGCACATCAAAGTGTAGGGACTTGAACATACCTTGGAAGGAATCCACATTAAAGCACCTGTCCTCCCACTCCATCCTCTCCTGCTTGAGCATCTGCTCAATCAAACTCCTTTGCCCATCATAGGGAGTGATGACTATTCCAGGGAAGTCAGAATTTGTTACACAGCTGGAAAAAAAAACAAGCCCTTTACTTCGATATCCCCTTCTTTCTGACTTATACTTCTTGCAAATTTCAATCACTGTTCTTGCCTCCTTTCTGTTCTGAAAATGATAAAAACCAGGGAAAGTTGGAGAACCAAGAATATTCACTCACAATCCAACTCTTTCCATCCTCTCCTTTCTCTTGCCATGCTTTGGTAACATCCACAAAGCGGCAACAGACATTTGAGGCAATGGCATGGATGGTGCCCAGGGAATTATTGTACATCCTTTCAGACAGGAAATTTCCAATGAAATGAGGCATTCGATCTGGGAAAACAAATATATAAGATTTAGAAAAAAGGTAGATATGGATGTGGAGAAGCAGACACTGTATATCCAGGAACTTTGCATTTTCTCTCAGGTGGGGGATTTCAAAGACACTCTTGAGGGTTGGGATTGCCTCATGCCCATGAGGGGCCACTAGTGGCTTGGGTTAGGTCAGATCATATGAAGAAAGAGTGAGATACATACACTGATTGTCATCTCCAATGAAGATGATCTTCTGAAGTGAATTGTGGAACCTTGAGAGGGGGATAAGATAATCCCCAATCTCAACTTGACTGGCCTCATCCACAATCAAGGTCTCCACAGGCACAAGCTCTGCAAAGCCACTCCTGACCACCTGGTTACTGGACATCATGCTGAGGGTACAAAGAATAACCCTTGAACCCCCAAGGGCATCCCTTGTAGCCCTCCTATTCTCCTCAAAGTTATCTGAACAGATAACCTGGTTCTTGATCTTGGCATAGAGATGGTCATGCCTAGATTGCAATCAGATTCACAATAACAATGGGAAGGGATGCCACCCACCAGTCATAGATAAACTCCCCTGATACAAGGAGTCTGAAGTCCCTGAACTCACATGAATATAACTTTTCTGCAATATTCTTCACTGCAACATTGGATTGAGCAACAACCCAGATGGTCTCCCCCTCAGTCTCTTGAATAATGGTGTTCACAATGGCAGCAATTACTGTGGTTTTCCCTATAGGTAACCGTCAGCTAAGTAGAAAAACCAGTATATGAAATCCAGACCAGATCCAGGTGGGCCAATAAGAACAGTGATCCTGTTCTCATTGTCTAGGAGGAGTGCTGCACCAGCTGCATCTTCCTGGGACTTGTTTAAGTGTCTGTGAATGAAATCAACTTCAAGTGGTTCTATTGGACGAGGGTGAATAGAATGTGGCCAGGGGAGAGTATGAGGATCTGGGTTGTGCCAGATAAGGCGAAGGAATGGGCTCTGGAAGAGTTCTTTAGGGCTGTGGATAGCTTTGACCAGGAGCCGGTAGCGATTATCATCTATGACAGTAGACTCCTCCTTTCCAGCTGTCATGATGTATTTGATATCCTTTGAAGTGATAGTTTCCTGGTTGACCAGGGCAATTCTTGAAATCTTGCCTGCCACCATAGACACCTTCCCTTGAAGAACAGAGCCATCATGGAGATGAATTTCAAGCATCTGCAAATGCATTAGGTTCTACAATAAAAGTGTGGCTAAAAACAGACCTTTGCACTTGCCCTGATCCTATTGGCATACCTCACAGAGGAAACAAGGAGATTATAGCCATCAACCTCAATGAATCTCTCAACATCATTTCTGATGATATCAGGCTTGAGAGTCTCCATCTGAGCATCATTCTTGAATATGTTGGTGAAGAAGGTAAGTTGCTGGAGGCTAGAGTAAGTCACAACAGGTCATACATAAAGCAGAACAACATACATCATCACTGAGTGAGGTTGTATCAAAAGGTAGGGTGGTTTTGAGGTTGGAGGGAGATCCACTCCTGTTCACAACATGGCAAGCAGCCCAGGCTCTCAAAGCAATGTTGAAGATATGTTTGAGGTCCTCAAGATCACAGATCTCGGAGGAGAAGACCTCAATAACATTCTCCTCATTGATAGTTGAAGAGCCCAAGACAGAGGTAACGGCGGAGGTGGTGTGTGGTTTGTATTTTCCTTTGGGGATGATATCATAGACCTCCCTAAGTCTGAGGGAGGGAAGGGTCGCAGAGAGGGAAGTGATGAGGCGGGGTGCACTGAAAGCGTATTTCTTTAGACCGGGCTTGAGGAGGATGGAATCCGCAAGCATCGACGGGGCCTCGGTGACAGCGGTGTTTTGGAAGGAGATGATGAGGATCCTCTTTCGGGTGGAAAGCGCAAGGGCGCATAGGTCTCCAGTAGTCGCGTCGTAGCCACCCGCGACGCCAATCGCGGGGTCGGCGGTCGATTTGAACCCGTCGAGGATCTCGAGATCTAGTTCCCCGATATCGACCTTGAGATACGGGAGACGCTTTGCCGGCTCTAGGTAGAGGTTGGGGTGGATGTACTCCATCGGTGGTGAGGCAGAAGAGTGCTGGGGGCTGGTGGTTTGCGAATGGGGTGGTATCGATGTGGATGAAGAGAAGACAATCGATAAGGCGTCTCCCTTTCCGGTTCGAGTCGAAAAACCCGGATATGGGAATTTGCGCGCCTACAAACCGATGGAACAATGGTAGACGTCTTGGAAAGCGGTAAAGATACTGGGGGAGGGTCTTTGGACATGCACGAAAGCACGCAAAGGAAGGACAAGGAGCGATCAGGCTTTCGCGATCCCGCCACACTTCAAGCCACCCCAGCGCGTGTGGCCACAAGACGTTGATGTTGTCTTACACTGATCACGGAAGACTGAAACTTGGAACGAGTTTATATTTTGATAGCTAGGAGCGGTGGAATATATCGTATACACGGTGGGGATCAACAGAGTGAACATCCTCGACATGCAGGCTGGCGGTCGTGTTCGAGGGATCGGATGAAAGGCTCGCTTAGCGCGTCGATCACGGGTTCTCGAAAACCAGGGGTGGGCAAGCAACCCAGAACCACGCCCAGCGGAGATTCGCAAGAGACTGAGAGGGGGCTCCGAGCCACCACGGTGAGGCGGACTTGAGTTGGGGGGGGGGGCGGGGTAGTAGGTTCCCGAGCAAATGTGACTCTTATTTCGCAGGTCTTCTTCAGTCTCCTCGGAAGCCCAGGGTCCACAGCCGCGCCAAGGACTCGGCGGGATGTCGTCACCAGCCACGGAGCACACGCCAGCTGCAGAATTATTCGGCACAGAGAGGCAAGCTTATCAGGCGGAACCCGGAGGGCTTGACAGGATTTGTGTCGGTAAAAGAGGGGGGGGCAAGCAGAGCCAGGGGAGGCGAGTGATGGAAGACCATGGTGGAAACGGAGAGAAAACCGCCCAAGATTTCACAAATAACTGCGCAACTGGGAATAGGGGCGATGCCAACCCAAACTGCCCCGTTCGTCCGCAGTTGGAAGCGTCTTTTCGAAGAAACATTGGGCATCAGCACATCATGCAACCAACGTCAATCAACGTGGTGGCAACGGATGAAATTTGAAAGGCGAACGTCCGGGTGTGCGGGGATAAGGTTGGAGTACCTTGCATGCCTGGTGAGGACATGACGGCCCACGCGCCCGTGTCGTGGGCGTTCCTGAACCACGTCTGATCACGGCTGTCGCAACTGGATGAAAGCCAGGATCCCACGCGGTGATAAAGCGAAAAGGCCGAGGCACCAAGAGGCGTGGCTCGTTTCTCACTCCGCGGAACGAGAGAACCGCACGAGGCCGAGCAGGGCCGGGCCGAGGCACGGCTAGCGCAGTTGAAGGATACGAGACGATCATTTCGTGCTCAGGTGCAGATCAGATGAGAGGGCTCGAGCCAGGCACGTGTTTGAGCGGCCCAAGTCATCCGGAAGCAATGGACTGGGGTCGCGGCACGTCAACTTCTAGCACTCACCCCCTTACCGCCCCCCTATTCATCTCTCT
>Ga0307517_10008339_pt1 | contig 14875 bp, 9 predicted proteins | sample 23_EM_MG_FD_194515 | JGI IMG/M metagenome (GOLD analysis project Ga0307517, IMG submission 194515) | Populus trichocarpa ectomycorrhiza microbial communities from riparian zone in the Pacific Northwest, United States - 23_EM | ecosystem: Host-associated > Plants > Roots > Unclassified | place... | reverse complement strand
AATTTTTATTTATATTTTTAAAATTTTTTTTTTGTTTTGATGTGATTTGTCAAAAATAAATTTTAAAAAATAAAAAATAAATATTATTTTAATATATTTACAAGAAAAAATAACTTTGAAAAATATTTTTGCCATTATTCCAAACATCCCCTTCATCTTCATCATCAATTCATTTACATTTCGATTCCTTATCAACCCATGCGGGGCCTTTCCTTGAAGTCTTATCTTTCCGTTTCCAAGAAGCTCCGAAACTGAGAGAGCAGATTTAAAGGGTAGTCCTCGTGGATTTCACGCCCAAACTTAATTTCTCGTTGTAGTATCAAATCCTCTAATTTTAAAAGTAGCTCTGGATTCTCATATTAATATCAATGGTAATGATTCCTACCTATTAACTTGCTCTGTATTTTTTTCCCCTTTGCAGGATAACCTCCTCCAATTCATATCCTTTCCATCCTGCTTTGCAGACCAGGAATTTCCATGTTGGATATAAGACTTTTGCGTCCTTCTTCAAGAGCTTCTTCCTCTCTTTCTGCTGCATCTTCTCCACCTACAGGATATTGGACGAGTTAAATTAGTGTTTTTGACAAAAATGAACATAATTTTTAATAAAATGGTTGTATGGTGCTGACATTTTTTAGCGTGTTTGTCAAGTTCCCTATGGGTCAGCTTGCTAGCATTTGCCGAGGTCAGTTCATGTCTAAATTAGACCCAAAAAATGATGCTTAAAATTTTTCTTTATTTTTCTAGTTATTTTCGAATTTCTTTAAATTTGTTTTAGATTTCATTTATTAAGTTATAATTTCTATTTAGACAATTTTATTTTTTATTTTTCAGAAATTAAATAAATTATTGGTTAAAGAATTATTTTAGAAATGTAATTCTAAAGCTTTGATAAACCCTAGTTTCTTTCTCTATTTTTAGAGTTGTAGTATTTAAGGCTTAAAAAACCCTAACCTCTCCTCATCTCTATACACTGTTTCAATGCTTGCTTGGCTAGATACTATTCTTTGAACAGGAGGAATTTCTGAGTCGTGGTTGCGTGGAAAGGAGATAGAGTCCTGTCGTTCCTCTGAAGGTGGTGCCATGATATGATGAAAATGATGATGGCTTTTATGAAATTCTGGTTTCCTTCTGAGAACTGTGAATGTTCATTCATGGTTTTACTTTACTTTCCAGTCTATTTAACTATGAAGGGTAATTCCAGCAGAAGCGGTTTCATTTGGATGCCCCTTAACTCGTAACCTTTCCACCATTTCCAATCTCTCTCTGTATCAAAGCAGTTGATGTTATCCACAGGCAGTTGACAAACTATGGAGTTCATCGTTTTGAGTTGGTAATGAAGAGATGTTGAGGATGAAAGTTGGCCCAGAATTCAATTGTTTTTCCTAGCATAATTTTGAGCATATATTCTAATCAATATGCTAAGCTATGTAATCTGCGATCGCGTCCACTCTGTCAACTGACACAATACAATAGTAACAGCGACCAGTTTAGTTCATGTCTTTCACTCTTCCTCTGCAGTAACTAACCACAGAGCAGCCCTTTTGTCTTGAAAAACCATTTTTCCTGTTCAATTTCTTTATAAAATCTGGTTTTATTAAGATTGTGTTTTTTTCCTTAAGAAAAGAAATTTGCTTTGGAAATCTAAATGAATGTTTTCTTTCGTACAAAAAGTTTTCTGCATATTAACAGCAGACCCGATGAGTCCAGCATACAGCGCAGTAAACATGACAACATTATTTGTGGCAAGATGTTGGGTTTTGATGAAATCCCAGGAGCAACAAATCCTGCTCAGCTCAGCAACCGACAACAGTAATCTATGGAGAGATGTTGGAGCCTACAAAATCCCAGACCCTAAAAAGGAACTTCAGCAGCAACAAACTCTCCTCAGATTAGCAACCAACAGGACAACGTCTTCTGTGGAGAGATGTTGGAGGATTATGAAATTTCAGGAATAAATAATTCTGTCCAAGATTGTGATTCAACATGAAGAAAAAGTGAAAGTGTTGGGACATATGAGCAGATCATGGATGCAATTTACTGCAGATTCCAATAAGCCAGGAACAAAATTATTTCTTACTGTAATATCAAACACCGTAAATCAGCAATCACAGAGCCAAAAGTAGTCGCCCCCTTCCCATTGGTCTCTTTGTCTAGTCTATCTCTCTGTCCCGAAGCTCACCATCCTCCATGGCTGGTATACGCTCTCTATCCTCTTTCTGCCTGTCCTGGTTTAAGCTGCTTGGGCTAAAAAAGAAAACAACAAATCTTAGTCATATGAGGAGATCATTTACTGTGAGTTGCACGATCATTTCTTAATTTAACTCCTTTTGTTCTTGTTTCTATGTTTTGACTATCTTTTTCCCTGTAGATAATTAAAGTAATATATGATCTCTAGAAAATATAAAGCATTGCCCTGACTTAGCCTATTTCAGTCAGAGATTATAATCATATGCTTGCTACAATATGCGTTGGATCTTACAGATGTGTTTATTAACCTTCAAGACTTCATTTTTTCTCGTCTTTGTACAAAATCCGGGTCTTTATTTGATTTTTTTTTGTTTGTCTAGTTTAGGTTGAAAATTTGATGGGGTTCGTCTATTTTCCGTGTTAAGAATATTGATTTGAATATATTCTTGATTTGTGGAGTACAGAGGAGATGATTTTTTTAGTGTGGAGTACAGGTGCAGGCAGATATTCATGGATGAAGAAGAGACTCTAACCTTCTGTTTGAAAATGATGGTGAATTTGTGTTTTTAAAAAAAATTTAATTTTTTTAAAAAATAAAAAAATATTATTTTAATATATTTTGATATAAAAAATACTTTAAAAAATAACCGAATTAATTTGAAAAGCAACTTATAATTTTTAAAAATAAATAATATTATTTTAATAATTTTAGAAAAAATATTAAAAAAAAATTTCTGTTTTTTTATTCAAACTTTTTTTATTCATTGCTGTCACCTGATTTGCCCTGATAAATTTTAAAGTAAACTGGAATGAAGTTGAGCGGATATGATTTCGACAAATTAATATACAATCAAACCAAAACTTGATGTAATTTTGTAAAAAACAATAAATGATATTAATTTAATTGTTTTTTTTAAAATAAAATAATATTATTATAAATGACTCCGATTAACCCGTCCAATTATTAACTTGGGTTCTGACTAAGGCAATCAAATTTGAATAATAATAAAAAAAGGGTGATGAAGAGCGTTGGATGGAGTGGGACACCTATAAACCCTACTAGACCCGGCCCATGATAATCAAGCTAAGCACTACACATGCGCAGAGCTAAGCGAATCCCTCCTCTTCTTTTCTGTCAGTCCCATTGAAAGATCGAAGATGGCCGCCACGAGGAACTTCATATCTTTGTTGCAAAGACGATGTATACAGACATCTGCTGCTTCACTTTGTTCTAATTCTTCTCCACTATCCACTAACTCGTCTTCTTCTTTATCTTCATCATCATCATTTACAGTTAAGTTCCTCGTCAATTCATGCGGGCTTCCTTTAAAATCCGCTCTTTCAGTTTCTAAAAAGTTCCAAATCCATGAAAAGGAACTCCATAAGTCCCTTTCTGTACTTGAGTTCTTGAAAGCTCACGACTTTAACGAGACCCAGATAGGCAGATTGATCGAAAAGTGGCCCCGTGTCCTCCTCTGCAGAGTAGAAAGCACCCTCAAGCTCAAGTTCGATTTCCTCACTCAGAACGGTTTTTCGGGTCAGATTCTGCCTCAGCTTATCGTCTTAGTTCCGGCGATTTTGAATAGGAAGGTAGATTCTTGTATTAAGCCATGCTTTGAGTTTTTGAAGTCCTTTCTTGACAACAATGAGAAACTTTTAGCAGCTATTAAGCGTTATCCGTGGTATTTTACCTTTAATTTCAATTCTGCTCTGAAACCAAATACTGTTTTCTTGATAAAAGAGGGAGTGCCTCATGATAGGGTTGCGAAACTGATTTTGATGTATCCGAGAACTTTACAGATGAAACCTGAAAGGATGGTCCGTGTAGTGAATTCTGTTAAGAATCTGGGCCTTGAACCAAAGGCTCCTGTGTTTGTACATGCTCTTAGAGTGATGATAGGAATGAGTGAATCCACTTGGAAGAGGAAAATTGAGTATATGAAGAGTTTGGGGTGGACTGAAGATGAGGTTTTGCTGACCTTTAAACGAAATCCAGACATACTGGCATGCTCGGAGGACAAAATCGGGAGGGCCATGGATTTCTTTGTGAATACTGTGAGATTAGGATCACAAACTGTAGTTGCAAATCCAGTTTTACTCCAGTACTCAATTGATAAAAGGGTTCGTCCGAGGTATAATGTTTTGAAGGTTTTGGAGTCAAAGAATCTGATCGAAGTGAACCAGAGGGTTTTTTGGTTGCTAACAACAAGAAGTGAGATGAAATTCCGGGAAAATTATGTTGCAAGGTATGCAGATAAAGTACCAGGCTTATTGGAGATATATCGCGGTACTGTGGAAGCAAAAAAGATAGATACTTGATGCCAATCGAGTGAGTTTTTACTTCACTTCTGCAATGCACCAAATGGTGGTGGTCTAATTTCCTTTAGAAGTAGTTTTGATCTGCTAACCAATTTACGTTCCTAAATTTATTGTTCTAACATGTTGATTTTGCATGTATATCATTTTGGATAGTGGTTTCTTTAAGTTAATCTCGTGGTGGTTTCTTTTTGTTTTTTTCTTTCTTCTGCTGCTTCTTTCGGGGTTTTTTTTTTTTAATTCATTCTGTTACCGGACAAGTAAAGATTTGAGGAGAAGTAAAGAAGATAAGAAAGAAGAAACAGAAGTTGGGAAGAAGCAGGAGCTGAAAAAGAGAGGAGAAAATTAGAGGAATGGAACAAAAGTTTGTATAACATAACGAAAACTAAACCTAATAATAAACCCAAATAAAATCCAATAACGCTTGGATGTGTTAAATCTCTCAACTAAAGAGTGACGTGTTGGGTTATTCTCCATCATCCCTGTCCATATGTTGAGAGGTTCTAGTGTCCCCACCACATCCTCTCTTTGCCCTTGGATCTTCTTTAGGCCTTTTTTGTCACTTGTTGCTTAGTGTTTGAACTTCGAACTTTGATGATGAACTGAACTCTGTTTTCCAGGCTTGAAAAGCTCTGCAGGTTATACCTTAATTATTTCATTCTGAATTGGTGATGTGATTTTGTATAATACATGGCCATCGCTATTGCTAAGATTGTTTTCTCAGCAGAGTCAACTTTCCACCATGAGATGTGTCCTTCAAGATTATGATTTTTTTTAGTACTTTTTTTTATTCAAACCGAGCTAAAAATGCTCTGATAACCTCGATTGCATTTGGAAATTTCCAATTTTAGATTTATTTTTCTTTAGAATGGAATGCGATTAAGATGATGAGATTTCAATGTTGGCCCATTCAAGCACCACTCACTGTTTTTCAAGTGTAGAAAAGAGAATCCAGAGTGAAATGGATTTCTTATGCATGTGATTAACACCAGAAACTGTAATTCGAAATCCACTGCGGGTCTTCGATATTCATTTAATAAAAGAATTGGTGCAAGTTACAATGTTTTGATGGTTTTGGATTCAAGGGGGCAAGAAGGTTGTGTGGTTTCTAAGAACTAGGACTAGGATTTCCTTGTGAATTATGCCACTAAATACGCTGATGAAGTCCCGGAGTTTTTGCAGATTTGTGGCAGTTACATTTTATGGCAAAGAAGTTTTACTTCTGCAATGCTCATAATATAATAGTTTAATTTGATGTAGAATTTTTTTGTATTATTTTATTTTTTTGCGTGCTCCTAAACAATAAATTGTAGTGAGTTCGTCTATATATCCTTTTATAGATTTTTTCTTAAAAAAAAGTTGACACTTGGTGGATTTTTTTCTTCATTGTCGTTTACTTAGATATTTTGTTGCCCTTTTCATCACTCGCTACTTACTGTTTGAACTTCATTTATGTAGGAACTTAATAAAGTGTAAAATGAACTTGATTCCAGGTTTGCAAAGCTCCGCAGGTCAGGTATGAAATCTTTTAGTCCATGTAATTATAGTTATGTATCTTTCACAGGCAACCGAATGATATGAACTGAAGCAAAGAAAACAAGGGGATGAACTCCACTTGGTGTTCTTCGTGTCCGTGAAAATATACTTATACTGAGTTGATTGTGAACAACTCTAATATACAGGTATGAAACTGGATCGAAGAAAACCAGAGGATGTGCTTTCCCCATAGTGTTCTTGATATCAACGAAAACAGGCTATTTTCATAAGAAACTATTGGGTTGATTAATCTCTCCCCAAAACTTATACAACTCAACATTGAAGGAGTAAATCCCAGCTAATATTTTCATGTCTTCCAACACAAAACTCACCAAAAATACATGTTTTACTGGACCACCATTCTGACTCTGCATTTGATTGAAGAAAAGTTTGGATTTTTTGTTGCTGAGTTTAAAAACGGATGAAGGATATTTCTCTAAAGATGGTGATAGAAGAGCGATGAAAATGATGAGAGCATTTCATTATTCATGGCCCTGACTTTCTTCTGAAGATGTGTCCAAATAAGATTTCAAGCAAATGGTAATGGAATGGAAGTGCCCAAGTTCTTGCTTTGGATTTCCCTGGAACGCATTCTTTAACACGCCTGTGTGCACGCAGGCATTTGTTCCAGCAGAGCTGTCGGTTCTTCAGCAAAAATTGATGGAAATCAAATGGTGGATCAGTCATCTGCACAGAACATTGTATTGCTCTAGCAAAGTTCAATACTGTTCTGCATAGATCAAATTATCAAGTGCTTGCTAGTTCTTCCTAGATTTGAAGTTAATTAAACAAACACATAATGCTTAAGGTTATTTGTAGGCACCATAATTATAAACAGTGGTTTTGAGACGGCAAAAACCTGATTTAAATACAGAATTTTGTTTTAACTTCAATTTTATTTGAAACTATGACGTTTTAGATTAATTTGGTTAATCTTTCTAATTTGTTTGTGACCTGTAGGCCGGATTTAATTTAGAGATTCTCCATGATGTTGTCATGCAAGTCCATGCTGAACAAGGCTTGTACATGAAAAGAACAACACTAGTCAATTGGCCAGTGCTGTCATTGGTCAGATGAAAAAAAAAAGCAAAAAAAATGGGTCGAGTTACGAGAAATGGGTCAGATGAAAAAACAAAGTGGTTATTTGTAGGTGTCAGATCGAAAATGAATTTTAAAAAGGGATCGAAAATATATCAATTAGAAAGTAGAAGGATGAAAGTTAATTTTTCGAGCTAATTTTGAAAAAGACACCTAGTTTCTCTATCTTTTTTACTCTAGTCCCCTGCTTTTAATCCTACCCTTCATCAACTAATTGAAAGCAAATGGTAATTTATTTAGCCAAAAAAGGATCAAATCAAAGAAAAAAAGTTTAAGCACTAAAATAAAATAAAAAATGCACATTAGCGGTGATTTGTGAGAGGATGCAAGTATAATGTTTTGATCACTGAACCGGGCTCACAAAACGGCCCGATTCATGGTGGGTGTTGAATTGGCCCAATGGAATAGAAATAAAAAAAAGAGCACCTGTCATTTCCTCTGCAACATCAACCACTTTGCTTCCAACAAAAGCCCTACTCTCGTCTGTCTGTCTGTTTTTGCCCAGCTCCTCTCTAAACTGTGAATCTCTCATGATTACTATCTTCTAGGAAAGAGAAGAATTTGCCTTCAAAATGGCTAACCACGTACCCCTCAGAAGCCTACTCCTGCTCTCTCTGATTCAAAAACGTTTCTTGAAAACATCTGCATCACCGTCATCATTTAAGGTTCAATACCTCATCGATTCATGCGGGCTTCCTTCACAGTTGGCCCTTTCAACTTACCAGAAGCTCCAACACGACAAGAAGAACCTCCCAAATGCTTATTCTGTGCTTCAGTACTTGAAAGATCATGACTTTAGCAACACCCACATTTCCAAACTAATCGACAAGTATCCCCGAGTCCTTCAAGTCAGAGTGGGAAGCAATCTAAAACCCAAATTCGACTTCTTCACTGAAAATGGGTTTGTGGGTCAGCTTCTGCCTCAGCTTATTCTATCAAATCCGTCTGTTTTGAGAAGAGCTTTAGATTCTCAAATAAAACCATGTTTTGAGTTATTGAACTCACTTCTTGGTTGTAAGGAGAACCTTGTAGTGGCTCTTAAGCGTGCTTCTTGGCTGTTGACGGTGAATCTTAAGGTTGTTATTCAACCAAATGTTGATTTGTTGATTAAAGAGGGATTGCCTCTTGATAGGGTTGCAAAGCTAATTCTCTGGCAACCAAGAGCTGTACTACAAAAGATGGACAGGATGGTTTATGCATTACATGCTCTTAAGAGTATGGGCCTTGATGTAGAGGATAATATCTTTATACATGCTCTTCGCGTGAGGATACAGTTGCCTGAAACGACTTGGAAGAAGAAAATTGAAGGGATGAAGAGTTTGCAGTGGAGTGAAGAGGAGATTTTGGGGGCTTTTAAGCGCTACCCCCCAATACTAGCATTGTCAGAGAAGAAAATCAGGAGTTCAATGGATTTCTTTATCAATACAATGGAGCTGGAGAGACAAAACATAATTGCCTGTCCCCTTTTTCTTGGCTATTCAATTGATAAAAGGGTTCGTCCAAGGTATAATGTTATAAAGGTTTTGAAGTCGAAGAAGCTGATAAGTAGAGACAAGAAGATGACTACTTTGCTAACAATAAACGAGAAGAATTTCTTGACAAATTATGTCCACAGGTATGTAGATGTAGTCCCTGGTTTATTGGAGCTGTACATGGGTAATGGTAAGACAAAAAAGAAAGATAGTTGATGGCATACATGTAAGTTGCCTAAATTGCTTCTTTGCTTCTGACCTATAGCTAGTTTTTGCTTGTCCACTTTATATCACTCAATATTTGTTTGAATTCTTTGATCAATTTCTTATCATTTTGCAGATTTGATTCTTATCATGCAATGAGAAGTCAGATTGCATCTACAATGCACAACATAATAGCAATCTAATTTAATTTATGTTTCTGAACTTATTTTTCTAACACAATGAGTTTGGTGGTTCATCATTTCTCTCAGTACATTCTTAGAGGTGTCTCATTTTGATGGTGCTTCTTTTTCTTCGTTCTCTCTTTTTATCATGTCTTCTATTAGCCTTTTTATCCGTTATAAAGTTTGAACTCCCTTCTTTGATGCGAGAACTTAAAAGGTGTTAATATTTAACTCTATTATGTCATTCTTAAATTATGATGTATTCAATGGTGTAATTCATGTGCAAACCAAATGGCATGAAACGGGATGAAGTAAACCTGAAGATTTACCTCCAATTGATGCTCTTGGTAATAGTGAAAATAGATCATTGGTGTAATAAATATTGAGTTCATTCATCTCTCCTCGAAACGAATACAAATCAACATTCAAGGAGTAAATCCCAGCTAATATTTTCACTTGTCTTCGCAACGTGGAACTTGCAAATAACTGGTGATTTACTGGGCTGCTGTTCTGATATCGTGTGGTTGTGTGTTTAGATGCATACATATGTATCTATGTTCATGTATGTTCATGCAAAGTATTATGCTTGTCAAAGTTGTTTGTTGTTCCATGTTTGCTAAGGAGATATATGTGGGTTCGGAAAACAATTCTTGAAGTGAAGAGCTCCTACATTAATTTTGTTGTGTATCCACAAACATCACAAACTAGATGATTCGAAGATGGGAGATAACATGCATAAAATTATATCTAGTTCGGTATTCCCCAATCAAGTGCATTTGATTGTGCAATTAATAGATGAGAAGTGATCCTTATTCCTTATTGTGACTTAGGTTTTTAAGCCACGTATAAGCTTGTAAAAGCTGCATGATAACTGCAGAAGAGGAACCGCCTTGGTAGTTCAGAATATGTCCATGGCTACATTAAGATCTAGTTCAGTATTCCCCGATCATTTGTGTTTTGATGTGCAATTAACAGACGATAAGTGATCCTAGCCGTTGCATAGAGTTATAAACCCGGTATATATAAATCATAGTAAAAGCTAGATGGTGAACGCAGAAGAGGAAACACCATAGTAGTTTAATGAGTGGTATAGAATGCTTATTCCATGTTATTAGTTCCTGAATCGAGACCTTTTTCTCAAATTAGATGCTATATCTAGCATAATGACTAAAACTCATTAGTTAGTCGTGCCTCTATTATACATTTATAAGTTCATATTGCCTATAGAAGAAATTACATACTTCTAGTCCTTATCCACTCTTGAGGTCTGGGTGAGTGTTCTGTAGTTTCTCTCATTCTCTTGGACTGTAGAACTGACACTGTAGCTTTGATTGACTGCTAGCTTTTGGATTTTCTTTTTCCTTGAAGTGGCTTGCTGAGAAAATGGCTTGCTGATGATTTCTATAAAAGAAAGTTTCTCTTTTCACAGTTACCTGCTATTTTAGGTTTGATTATTTTTGCAGGCTGTCTGATTTGATGGGCAGCAAGTAGGCATTCTATATTGACTTGTCCTATAATGCTCCACCCATTTCAACAGCCCCTCCCCCTCTCTGCTGCTACGCATCCATGAAGCAGTTTACTTAACCTGTCAACTTTATAACTTCATTTGTTCTGTGAACGAGAGGAGGTACTCGGATGCAGCTACTTATTGTTGGGAAATAATTAATGTTTTTGATGGCATGGATTTACTCCTACACCATTAGTTATATGTTGAAAGTTAGCATTTTATCAGAAAAAGAAATGGAGAACTTTGATGGTTAAGGTGGATTAAAGCTAAAAAGCCCAAGGAAAAATAAAATAAAATAAAAGCTCAAGGAAGCTAACTGACCTAATGAACTGTAGTGTTCTGAAAAATATAGTAAACTAGCTAAATTTATGAAGATTGGCTGGTAGGTAAAAACTAGCCTGTACAGATTACTCAGTTATCACTGGTAACTTAGAAATATTGAACCAAAGATTCTTATTCCTAAGTTCAACCATCATGTAGCCGATATCTTAAATTCTGCAACCTTTTGAAAACACAAGGAACGATTGCGAGAAAAGGTTCTGTTTCTATAAAGCTGGACATGAAAAATGAAAGCTCTTCACTAAAAGTTGCATTCCAGACTTGTTTACTGATAAAATACAACTGAAAACACCATGGAAATCACAAGATAACAAAATTTGAAAAAGATACTTGACTTGAAAACCCACAGCCGGGAAAGCCACAATAGCTGTCTCTATCACATGACGTTTTAGATTGTCTCTATGACGACATTTTAGATAAGGCACTTATCAAGTGGTCAGATCCATGATTGCAGAAACGATGTCTCCATCTGCAGCCTTCAGAGCTTTGACAGCCTTTGATCTGGAGACTCCCGCCTGGGTCATCACTAATTCAATATCCTTTGGCTCCACGCCAGTTTCATCTACCTCTTCGTCATCCTGAGCCACGGCTGAAGTCTCAGGTTTTGAAATCACATGACTGAGATCAGGTGCCTTGAACTGCTCTGCTGCCTGAGTTTGTAGTTGGGAGCTCAAGTCCTCGATCTTCGCCTCCCCAAAGATCACATATGTGTCAGATGTTGGGCTCTTGAAAACATCAGGTTTGGAGATAACAAACAAGATCTGGTTTAAGTGGGTACCCAAGTTAGGTGTTGGCAGACAAGAAAAATATATCAAAGCTGAGTTTTTCCGAAAAGCAAGCAATATGAATCAATCAAAATAAAATGAAAAGCTTACATTCTTGCTCTTTTTTACTGTAACCCGACTAACACCAGGGATAGTTTTCATTCCAAGCTTCAACATAGCTTTACGACTCTTCTTTTCACTTCTGCTTTGTTTTGATCTACCACTTGCATCTCCATCTTGTTGTCCTGTGGGGGGAAAAGGAGGAATCGTTAGTGCAAATATCCAAAGAACAAACTAAGAAATAACTTGTAGGTGTTCTCACACTTCCTTAAATACTCTTTGCAAGATTAAATTATTGATACGAAAATAAACTTGAAATAAGAGAAAGCTATCTACAAGCCATTTCATCCCAAAGCAGGATAATTTAGATTATAATGTCATTCTGTGAAAGACACTATCATAATCACACAGAACAGGTTCACTGAGAAAATGAATGCCATAATGCCAGATGCCCAATAAATTACAATCACCGAAGAGAGGCAAACCATTTTAGGGGTTCATGTGTAATACAAATCCACAAAAAATGTGTCACTGATTTTGAATATCACAGGTTTAAATTTACAATCCAAGGCCATTCATTATATGTACCGGTCAGATCATTTTTCAAAACCAAACCCGAGGACAGTAATCTATCTTTATTTTTCTTTCAGATAATTCAGAATTTAGTGTCCATATCGAATATGTGAACCACATATAAAAAGGCCTAGTGGATGCATGTGCAACCGCCTTGAATGTTGAAACATCTCCTCTTTCTTTTTTGTTTTTAGGTGAATAACAAAGACAAACAAAAGGTACCACCCATGAAAATCAACTAAACATATATTAATACCAGCTAACAAAGTTGAAGAATGGAAATCAATATTGAGAACTTATATAACCTCTTATTCACTCTTAACAGCAATAGAAGCTAAGGAAAGTCTAATCATTTCCTTTTCCTTACCAAGAGCAATGTGAATGTGTTACATCAGATTTCATCATTACCAGTTATAACAATAAGTGCATAAAAAATGTGTTTGTTGTGCAAATCCAACAAATGCAAGTAAAACTCACACAGAAATTGATTAAAAAAAAAGAATCTGGGTATATAAAGCAATGAAATAAGGTCAATAATATTTCAAACACTGATAGTCTACCTTCAGCTTCGTCTTCATCCTTGTCATCATCTTCATCGTCATCCTCCTCGTCATCCTCTTCATCCTCAACCTCGGGCTTATCAGCCTTCACAACAAAAGGGGCAGTTTTCAGATAGTTTCCACATTTATAATAAGCATAGCACAAATCAAACAAAAAATGTTATCAATTCTCAATCAATCACAAAATTTTCAACAAGTTACATTCCATATGAATGGATCTATTCACATAAAACTTCCACAAGATAAGATCACTAAAGAAACCTAATCAAATACTCATTTATCATCCACAAATTCATACCCAAATTACCAATATCCAACAAAAGTTCTTCAAAAAAACCATCAATACTTTAACCCGAAATCAGAACCACCGTGAAATAAAACATAAAAACTGCACATACCCTAGAAAACCCATCATCTACATAGAGTAATAAAGAGCAATACTTGATTAAATGAGATATAGCACAAACATAATGACCCAAAACAACAAATAAAAAGATAAAAAGAACAAAAACCTATTAAAGACTTACTAATAAATCATCAGTAGAACCTCAGAAATGATAGAAATACGTCGAAAGTAAAGAACTTTAGATCTCTCTATATCTATATAACACATCTAAAAAAAAATATAACGCGTGAGAGTTACTTCGAGAATCTTCTGAATTTCGAGCTGGGCAGCAAGGAGCTCTTCTTGAGTTTGGGCAGTCATGGTTTCTTACTTACTTTTTTGCGAGAGAAAGAATCAGAGTGTGTGTTAAGTTTGCACACAAAAAACCCTAAAACCCCATTGTTATGGTGAAGAGGGATTTTATAGCGAGGGAGAGAATTTGGGCTCATTTGGGCTATGTTAGCCCTACTATGATTGCGGGCTTTGTGTGCCTTATTTTTTATCTTTCAAACTTCTTAATATTTGGAAGACCCTAGAAAAGGGTTAGCAAAAATCAGTAAATTTGTTAGAACAATTTGTATCATAGCTATGGAACCTCTGGGTTAGGGTATTATATGATTATAAAACCCAAGTTTCGGGTTACTAGATCAATTTTTTATATTAAAATAATATTATTTTATCCTTAATCAATTTTGAACTCTCAATTAAGGCCTTCTATTGGAATTCTTGAATTTTGTTTTTGTTAAATTCCCTACAGAACAATGTCATCATTTGGGGGCAAAACACAATCAAATATAGATGAAAAGACTTCATTGGAATTTTTTTTTCTAAGACTCGATGGGCCTTTTTATAAGTTTGCCCCCCCTTTCTTCTTTATCGGTGGTAAGATTAATTGTTGTTCATGAGTGGTCAGTTAGGCAATCAATTATCGTTTTCGATTTTTGTCAAATTTGGATTATAATCATGAGAGTAGACCTCCGGTCCATGATCCTGCAGTTTTTGGCACCTCAGACATCATCATATATCATATGACCAAAGCTACGATTCTGGCTTTTGGAATGCATTGCTTAACAAAGATACACATCCAACGCACACACTAAGCAAAGGATTGCATGCCTTTCAGTCTGCATTGTGACTAACAGCATATGCTTCCACTAAATCACAACGAAAAAGATAATCAGGAAAAGGACTTCATATATTTCACTATCACTTGAAACTTTGGCAGCTGCTACCTCAGGCAATGGGATTCCGGAAGAAATGGAACAATATATATTAACACGATGCTCATACCCCCAAAAAGCAGCCCTGTACTGGGATAGACATGTTAATTAGATTCCTGCAACTGTTGTGCTAAGAGTAGGCCTTTGTTAACCACTAGCTGTCATAGTTAAGCTATGCAAGTCTCTGACGAACAAGAAAATCAAAAGGCAGGATCGACTTTTACTATATGCCAGTACATTGATGTTAGAAAGTCTACTTGGATGACGAAATATCACCAACCACCACCTCCTGACCATCCATCCTCACCAGCAGGGTGTAAGGAACTCTTTCTAGAACCTGCGCCCCATCCAGTATTCCCAGACTCAGAATTAGTATTAAACCCTCCAAGATTTCCACCACTGCTGCCCTCAGTACCCCAAAAATTATTCCCTCCCTCTTTGTTACTACCCATCCAATCACTACCATTTG
>Ga0307517_10008337_pt1 | contig 14877 bp, 14 predicted proteins | sample 23_EM_MG_FD_194515 | JGI IMG/M metagenome (GOLD analysis project Ga0307517, IMG submission 194515) | Populus trichocarpa ectomycorrhiza microbial communities from riparian zone in the Pacific Northwest, United States - 23_EM | ecosystem: Host-associated > Plants > Roots > Unclassified | place... | reverse complement strand
ACCCCATTTCAACCAGTTCACCGCTTGTTTACCGTCAACGTACTATGTGACATTTGTATCAGGAATTTTATAGAGAATATCGGGGAGTTTAAAAACTATTTTACTGAGCCTGATCGCGCCCAAATTTTGGGAAGAGTGAACTGATAACACGTTGAGGGACCTATCGTATGAGGAAGGTGCACTGCTGGGATGGCCGAGTCGTTAAGGCGAGTGATTTGAACTAGCAAATATATCACTTGGTGTTTCACCGCGTAGGTTCAAATCCTGCTCTCAGCGGATTTTTAATCTACCCCTCGTGTTTCTGGAATGAGATTTTGCTTTTTTCGGTGGTTGGGTTGTTATCTGCCTGGGATGGCCTGGAGATTTGCGTTTCCTTTTTAGACTATTTGTAGATCTTTCCCCACCACGGAATCTTCTCACAAAAGATATGGGGTACAGGAAGCCCGCCACCATCGGCACCCTATTTTGCTGCCTCGAGGCTGGACCCCCATTTCGGGCCCTAGTCCGAATCTGAGAGCTAATTTTGGAGGCGTACATATATCACAGCCTCCCGACTCCTACCGCTCTCCCAGAAAGTCTTACCCCTTGGGGACAGTCTTGGAAGGCTGTGTCAGAGATTAATGGGGTAAATTGTCCAGAGATTTAGACTGTTGAACTTTCATAAACACATGGTAGCAACTAGAATGAAGAACGGACAGAAGGGCTACAGGTGTGGGGAAACAAAGCGATGACGAGCGTGTGATCTTCAAAAGGAATTTATTTCCATTTATGGCAAGATGGTCGGCCTTTCCAGCCGCCGATTACATACCTGACGAGATAGTAGTTCTTCCTCATTTCTTAAATTCTCCGACCCACCGTCATGTAAAGCTAATTTCGAGATTTTTCTGGAAGGTGTGGAACAAGCCGGCGACGGAGGATATGTTGAGGATACTATAATTATCGGACTTAGTACAATCTAGTTACTTTGTTTCTTAGCTGTCTGTAGGGCGAGGATAATATGATATTCTCTGCGCATTTACAACACCCCAAAGTCAGCAATGGAAATTGCTTCCTACGCCACCAACTTCAAACAGTGCTGTAGTGCACGGTCCCCGATATAACCAAGAGGAGGTGGTAGTCATTGACATGGGTGCATTGGTAATCCTCCGAAGAAAATGGAATGATATGTAATGCTCCAGATAAAAATCTTATCGGCTCCGTTACATATGTCAGGAATCTACTTAAACTCTCTCCAAAGGTTCGACTCATCAATTCGCAATGACGCTCATTTTCTATGATTTACTGGCTACCAACCCGGGCAGTCCGTTTTCTCCTTATACATTTAGGACCAGGTAACAGGAATCGTTAAGTATTCATACGTCACTGACCTATAACCCGTTCCCAGGTATACTCTAAATTTGAAGGAGATTCCGTTTAAGACTGAGTGGGTCGAGTTTCCGGACATTGAACCGCTCTGCAAGAAACTTGGCATCCCACCTACATCCAAGACAGCAGATGGGAGCGACCATTTTACCCTCCCTGCTATTCACGACCCATCCACTGGGGTGTATATCTCCGACTCCGTTCTGATTGCAGAATATCTGGAGAAAACATACCCAGACACTCCTCAAATATTTCCACACAACACATTCGCTTTGCAGGCCGCTTTTACCGAGGCTTTTGGAAACAATTTCAGCGCCTTGTGGAACTTTATTGTCCCCGCTACATATGCCATACTTACCCCTCGGAGCCAAGAGTACTATCGCCGTACAAGGGAAAAATCATTTGGAAAGGCGCTGGAAGATATAGCTCCTAAGGGTGAAGCTGCCGTTGCAGAATGGGCAAAGTTCAGAGATGGATTGGGGAAGGTTGATGCGTGGTATGCGAAGAATGGCGGGCAAGGACCCTTCCTCTTGGGAGAGAATCCGTCCTCAGGTGATATCGATCTAGCCAGCTGCCTCAATCGGTTGAGGGTAATTTGGGGAGATGATAGTCAGCAGTGGAAGGATATTTCATCCTGGAATAATGGGCGGTGGGCCGCAATCATCGAAGCTATGAAGAAGTACGAATAAGAATCCTGTCCATCATGTATTTGTGATAAGATAAGATAAGAGAACTTCGGATTTTGCATTCAATAAATCGAAAGGGGTCTTCTGGCATTCATAAAAAGTGCCCAAGATTCTCCACAAGAAAGACGCACATTGATTTCTAGGCACTGACTCGTCTTATAAAAGACTGATAAGTCAAGAACTTGATACATAGGGAAATAGTCCCCTTGAAATTTACGATCGAGACTCGTGGAGCACGGAAGATAATGTAAGCTAGAAATAGTAGTAACCCGGATCTAATGATCATTTAGATATTGTCTAGATTACAAGGATATCCCTTACACAACCTTTACAAGACGGAATGGTTGAATAGTACCCCCAATACGCCGAACGTTTTCCCAGGGCTCAGTGATCTCAGTGCTGCCCGCCTTACACGCCGCCTTGTCGAAGGAATTGGATGTCGAGACTGCCGCCTTTACCCAATTCACTATTTAGCAATATTCCCAGTATTAAACCGACCCAACCAGGCGCATTCTCCTGAAACCAGAGAAATATGGTCTGGTAAGCTCGAGGATATCGCCCACAGTGGGAAAAATTTAGATCAGGCATGTGGAATGTCAATGAGTGGTTCGAGATGAATGGAGTTGCGCCATTCTTGATGGGCGACATCCTTTCATGGTGTGATTTGGTCCTTGCCAGCAAAGCGGTGGAATGGGCCGAGGTGCCCCGAGCTGGTCGCTGGCTCGAGGAAGCAGGTAGAAGTGGTAGTGATATGCTAACGACGTACAAGAACTATTAGTATGATGGGTCACGTGGTCGTGGTAGACCCTCACAACGATAGAGTTAAAATATACAGATACTTTTTGAGAACGTTGAAAAAAAAAAAGGAAGGTAAGTAAACTACAATTTTCCTGAAGGAAAAGATGGCGCGATGAGAAATAACACATTGAGCCACTCCACGTCGCCCGACTAGACGACAACATTCTTCTTATTGGCTGCCATCGAACCATAACGCACTCAAGATAATCACTCAACCTTATGTACGGATTAACCGTCGTTAACATTGTAATCATCCCGTAATGTAGACGGTTTGGTGTTCATGCCAATGAACGTGTCAATTTTCTCTTGGGGTCACGTTTCGCATCTCTTAAACTAATGCATTAAGTGCGGAATATGGTAACTCCATTAATTTTAAACTAACGTAAAAAATGGACGACCGCTGCATCATAGAGTCCCGGGCCAACCAAATGATTATGATCTCCCTACAAAATTTTCAAGTTTGCCTTTAACCCACATGCGTACACCTCTTTTTTTCACTTGCGCTTCAGCGCCCACCGTTTGCATAGACCCAGCGGCGGATGCAAAGTGGGGATCAAATGAAGCTGGGGGAGTTGGAGTCGCGGGCGGCTTAATGACAACTGCTCCCCTCCTTTTGGGAGCTGACACCAATTCAGTGACGACGGTCCGGTTAGTTTCTGGGCTTTGTGTCGGTGGTGCTGAAACCGGTGGTACTTGAGAACTTGGTGGCTGGGAATTGGGCGTCGGCAGGCTACCCGTAGACCGCTGGATTGTCTGCTGATCCTGTAAATGTTAATGTGTGATAAGTTTCCTTCCGCGGAGTCGTATATCTTACTCACCAGTCCTTGACCTGGGTCGTTTTCTATAATTGTAGCAGAAGACTTGACAGAGGCGGGTTTCGCAGGAACAGAACCGTTTGCCTGCTTGAGCGGAATCGACACTGATGAAATGTCTGCAGGGGTTTGTGAAGAGGACTTTTGTGCAGGTGAAAGACTCAAACTAGACGGAGGTATCGAAGTGGGATTTAACCGATCGGATGCCCGAGCCGGGTTGGACTTGGATATATCTGCGGGTGTTGAGCTGGTAGCGAACGTAGAGGCACTATCGTATAGTAATTTCTGAGCCTGAGTACTGGATTGCGTCTCTTGGTGAGTCGAAGAGGAAGACGGTATTTGGCCGGTCCACGAAATTGTGGGGGTTGAGGACGGAATGTTCCGAGGGTTCGAAGCCGAGGAGAAACCTTCTGTTAACACTTGGCTCATCTTTGAACTCGAGGTGTTGGGCGGTTGTACTTTCGGAAGGGATTGCAGCGGTGGGGTTCGTTCTTCCAACAAGGAGCGTCGGGAAGGGAGAGCTGGTGTCAAGTGCTGGCCAAGTCCAGCGATAGAACCTTGATCTAGTGCAGTGTGATGTCGAGAATTTGGATGTGCAGTTGAAGGATTGGAATGGATCGGGAGGCCTACTTGCGGCATCTGGCCAGGAATAAGTGGTTGGGGACTCAGAACAGTCATTGGTATAGGCTGAGAGTGCGGCTTAGTTGGGTCGCAAGAATGAAATCATATAAAACTGACCTCAATGGACGCAGCGAATAATTCCGATTCTTTGTCGAGTTCCTCGATGCCCAAGCCTGGAGCTAGCCCAGGTATCTTGAACGTAAAGGTGAGATCTTGGCGACATCTTTTCAAAAGACGCTTACCTCAACCAGAGTTGCGGTCGAAGAGTCATTTACAGAAGGCACAGGTGGCTGTTTCACGTTCCATAAAAGCAGGTTGTACGATCTTCCTGTCGACAGAAAGAAGGCGTTATGATCGTCTACCTTTGAGTAAAATTCAGATACCTTTTTCCCGTACAGCAAGTAAGTCCTTATCGTCGTCCAGATACCAACCGTTACCGTAGATCCCGGGCAGGTGCAACTTGGTGAGGTCTTCGAGTTCTATCTCACCACTCGATCTGTCGCGGTCTACAATCAGATGCAGGGTGCCGCCTTTGTACCTTTCAACAGGATCCCAGACATAGAGAGCAGGGATGTAAGGAAAGACATCAGATCTCGATTTGGAGACCTGGAACGGCATAGGGAAGTGTTCCTTTTTATTGGGAAATTTTGTATAGAACTGAGGGTTCTGTTTCAACGAAAAAGAACCCAACTTATTCTCCATGGCCTTTGCCCAAAACAACCTGTGGAGGAGAACATTGAGGCTGGCAAACTTTTCAATCTCAACTATAGTATGTAAGTTGTCAATTTTGTGAACTGGATGAATCATACGAGAGGTACCGCACCGTCAAGGTTTTTTGAGGTATACAGCCACTCGCCGTTTTCTCGCTTTCTTGGTTTTTCCGGCCACAAAGAAATGTTGAGCGTTAAGGTGGCTATGTGCTTCATGGATTCGAGCTGGTAGAAGTACGTCCAGCAGGGTAATAAGAAATAAAAGAACAGATATCATACCTTAACCCCAGCCAGCACTTTAAGTTTCTTTATCCAGCTTCCAGCAATGTGATCCTTCTTCGAGGCCTCCTTCCAGGGTTGGATGACTTGGCCTTTTACTTCATCTGTATCCGGGGCTCGCCTTGAAAGCAAGATGAGTATTGGCATGGTCTCTTATAGCTGTATAACTCACGCCAGAGTTACATTGTACTTCGCGATATAATCGCGCAGGTGCTCGTCTGCCGCCCTGAAGGCCTCGTTTGTTTCTGTTTGATGGTCGCGAGGCGCGATCGTTCCTAAATACAGGACACGTTCAATCTCTTTAAAGAGCCTGTAGTTTGACAAGAGTGAGTGATCTCCCGAATGAGCCTAGACTACCCACCTCCGGAGATCTTTAATCTGCGCTGTAGCACCTGAGGGAGGTTCCGGTAATCGTCTGCAAGCAATGACTAAGGTGCAGCTCTGGAGAAAGTAGGGTCGTGTGGTTTTGGTAAGTCGAAAGAGAGGGTCTGCGAAAAACTCGTCTGCAAGGAGTTGGCCAACGGGCATTCTAACGACACCGAGGGAGAGGGGTGGAGTAATGGAAGAGACCTGAGCGCTAGAGTGAAATCACGGCGAGATCGATAACAACAGGGTGCTGCCGGATGTGCGCCAGTGCTGGACCTCTGGTGCAGGCTGTACACCACGTTCATGACATTCGGAAACACGTGCGGTCCGTCGTAAGCCAGTAAGTACTTATCATGCCCACGATGCTGTTTCATATCGGATACTAGTCAGTAAGGGCTTGATCATGAGTAACAGTGTTGAAGCATACCATGGACCAATCAGCCATAAATTGCATCAACAAATGGGCGAGTTTCTAGTTGTGGTTGAGTGGCTTGACAGAAGGTTTCGGCTGGTTCTAATCCTGTGGGAAACTAGGTGGCAACTGAACTCTAAATTCTGAAAGCTGAGCGTTAAGTAGCTAACCAAACCCTTAAGAGTGAGGATGTTCGTGGCGTTGAGATACAATGCAACTGCATAATATGCTCTCTAAATTGAACATTGAAGTTGAGTTAAAGCACCGCGACTTTGCCGCGACCACACGTTGAACATTTAGTGCCCAAACATCAAGCCAGATATCACATCAACGAAACAATTGTATTCGCAGAAAGCTTTCAAATTTGGGGTTATTACCTTGACGGTGCCCCTACGAAATTTTGAAGTTTTTTCTTGAACCACCCTCCGAGCCTGCCGCTGGGCGTCGCTGGAGAACTTTCAGATTCCACCATTCGCATGCTCGGAGATCCAGGGGAGAAATAGGAAGTAAAGGAGGCGGGACTGCTTGGAACAGGAAGAGATGGATTCACGTTGATTGCTGGTTTCCTTCTGGAAATAGGATTCACAGGTTGGCCGACCCTTAGTGGCGGCGTTGGTGTTGGTATTTCGTCAACTCGGATTTCTGAGGGGGCTTTTGGCAAAATGGGGTCGAGTCTTGGTCCTTCGCCGGGAATCTCTTGTGCCCTTATCGCAGGAACCTGGGTCGGGGGATTCGCGGGGCTACGTGATGAAGTGTCCACAGGAACGAAAGTGGGGCCAAGAGCTGGGTTAGCTGGTATGTTTGCGCTACGGAAAGGTGAACCCTGGAGCGATTGAGGAGATGTGGCTATCCTCCCCAACGGAGTCTTTCCATGAATAGTGGGTACAGGCATTTGAACTTGGCTGTTGTGTTCTGTTGCTAACCATGGAGCGATATGGTTCACTCCAGGCGAAGACCGATACGTATCATGGTGTCGTGAACTGCCTGGATTTCTTTCTGTCTCGGCTAAACGTGGTGTTGGCATGACCTACGACCGAGAGTGAGAGTGGGATGAGTGTGAGCTGATAAAACAAGTATGTGCTTACCACGCTTGGAGCCAAAGTTGCGTCTGAAGGGTTACCCCATGGTGGAGGATAAAACCTCGAAGCTCCTTCCCCAGTTTTATCGGGGAAGGTCGCCTGTTCCATGTTCAATGCATATTCGTCGGAGAATACAGAATTATCACGAACCTGAGAGTGCGCATCACTGACATCGGCCGCCGAATCCGTTTTAACGGATTCGAACTCAAGGTCAAGTTCTTCCGGACTTAGGCTTGAACCCGAGTCGACAGACTTGCATGTTGATGAGAATTTAAAAAAAAAGGGTTTTCGTTAAAAAGGAGGCTCACATCATCGATCAGGGTTATGGCCGATGGGTGGGACAGATGACCACCAAATGGGTTTTTCGTGTTCCATACGACTATTGCCGGGGCGAAGCCTGGCGAAGTAAGTTAGTACATGTGGAAACGCTGTTGTTCAATACGACTTGTCGCCTGCCTTTTAATTTCACTGCTATGCTCATCTCATCACCGTCCAACGGCCAGCCGTTGCCGCATTGATCCGGGAGCGCTACTACCTTGGACTGGTTTCTGAGTGATATCTGTCGGCTCTCTGACTCGCGATCGACAATGACATGCAAGGTTTGGAATTTTGTGACCTTACTCCGAACACCAACGGCTGGAATATGCAATGTTTCGGAGGACGATGGATGTTGACGCCCAAAGTGGGCCACGTTGTCCGGAAACTTCCGGTAAAACTGGGGGTTGTGTTTCAATGAAATGGATTTCCAATGGTCACTTTTGAGCAATGACTTGGATTCAAGGAGTCTGTGTAAGAGGATATCGAGAGTGGCGGTTGTTTCGATGTGAACTAAGAGCAATAAGCCTGTTGTATGATTATTGATGAAGAAATTCGAACCCGTACAGTCAAGGGTATAAGATTCATATGACCATCCTTTCGTTCCCCATATTCTAGGTATTTCTGGCCATAAGGTGATACCTAATTTCAAGGTAGGAATGGATTTCAAACCTTCCACCTAAAACGCCAGGCTTGATGAAAAGAAATGAAACTCAAAAAAGAGGGACAAATACCTTGGTTTGGACATCTGCTTTGACCTTCTTGATCCAACCTTCAGCCATCCTATCTTTCTTGGAGACTCCCTCCCATTCTAATTTTTCGGCTTTTGGTAGGTGATATTTGTTGATGTAAGCGTTGACTCGCTCGTATTGATCTTTGAAGGAGTTGTTGGCTACATCTAGGTCTTTATCGGATAATTTTTTCTTAATGCCCCAAGCCAGGGTCGTTTCGACTTCATTCAATAGCCTGTGAGTATTATCAATGAGTTCTATAGGTTACGAATACAACATAGACATACTTGTTCCATTCTTTGATTTGGGTTGTATTATCTGAGGCTGGCTGCGGAATTCTGCGACAAGCGAGGACGAGTTCCAGGCTTTTGTGATAAAATGGCCTCGTGGTTTTCATCAGCTGTTTGAGAACGTCCTTGGACAGGCTATCTGCCACCAATGTACTGGCAGGCATTTAGGACGCTCGGCTTACACCCCAGGCCTTCAGCGATCAGAGACAGGAGGGTTCAATACGAAGGTCGCTAACGTTGCCCGTTGTGCCCATGATTCACCGTGCGGCGTGAAAGCGTGAACATTCGAACCGACGACAGGTCAGGTGGACGTCTCGACTCTCCAGCATGTTAATGTATATTGGCACAGAAATGGAAATCCGAAGAGGGTTCATCGAGCACTACTTCACCAGACACGTGGTGACGCTATTTTGTAGTCAGACGAAGAGGGAGAAGAAAGCATTGAGTGGTGTAAAATTTAATCAAGTCGTCACAAATGGCCATGGTTATGGCAATCCATCACGTGCGGATTGAAGCTGAAGCTTGTACTCACGGAATAATTCATCGTTGCGAGTTTTATGTCAACGAATCGAATAAGACATCGCACAATAAATCCCAAATCATAAGGCATGCGAATCTATGGGGTGTACAAGAGTCATCTTTACCCGCCCTCGCTGGGTGTTCTTATCCTTCTCCACCTCAACGCGAACCGTCACCTTGTCAAAGACCGCAATCGTCGTCTCGCTAACCGTGATCGTGTAATTATCCGCATCGAACTGCATATCCTTCTTAAACATCACTAATCCTTCGATCCCCAATCTAATCGACGCAAATCAGAAAAAAAGGCCCACACGGCAAGAGCAAAGAGTAAACTCACTTCGATACAAACACACCAACGCCATTCCGGAATGTCCGAATCACAAATGCTTCTTCCAATACTTCCGCAGCTTCTCCAGACATTTTCTTTTGCCTCTCTCCTCGACCCTTCAAGGCTAGCCCAACATAGAACTCCACGCTGGCGCGTCCAGCCATCTGGGCCATCCGATGTCGCCTATTAACTACATCCAAAACTCTCTCAACGTGAGGTTTCGAATGCAAAGAGGCATGCAGAGGAGAATAACCGATCGCGGCGGAAAGTTGACGATGAGCAAGAACATCTGCTCAACAGTTGAGGGACAGATCATTGAAAACGAACTAATGCGACAAATGAACTTACCAGCATAACGACGGATCGGACTGGTGAAATGTGTATAGATCGGACTCGCGAGGCCATAGTGGCCGAATGTGTCTTTGCCCACACTCCCAGAACAGAAGTATTCGGCAGAGAGCATGCATCGCGTCGCCATGATTCGGACAAGGGTATTAAAGGCTGGTTCTTTGGGGTCCTGCGGAAGAATTTTAGTTTTTCTGTCAATTTCCTGGGTCGTTCTGTAACTCACAATGCATCTGTCAAGCGAAGCGGCCAGGGCACCAGAGCTGGACACATCGAGTTTCATTCCCTTCCTCTTCAGCAAAATATCTTGAAGCTTCTCAAAATTTGTCCGAGGTGGAGGTAAATGTCGTCTGTTGAGGTATTGGGTATGGTCATTAAAACGATAAATAATATGAAGGGCAAGCCTCAAGACACACCTTAACACTGCAGTCTGCGGGAAGGTCTCCTCGATTTTCCTCGCAACGCTAATATTAGCGAGTAACATAAACTCCTCGACCAAGCTGTTGGTCTCTCTCAACTCCTTTTGCTCGACATCGATAGGATCGGAAGATTCAGAAGTATCAAGATGGATTTTGACTTCTGGGGAGGCGAGATTCAGGGCGCCAGCATCCATTCGCTTTTGCTTCAGCTTTTGAGCGAGGCTGTTGAGTAGACGAATGCTCCTCGTGAGCTCATCTTGCCGGTTTCTGGAAAGATATAATGAGCGTTCGAAACATTCCAAAGATCAACTTACGGATCATCCTTCCGGATCTGAGCTTCCTCGTACGTAAAAGCAGCCTTCGATGCAATGACCGATTTTGTGAACCTCACATTCACGATTTCGGCATCTTGCGTCATTTCCTAGAAAAATGTTCATCTTTGAGAGCAAGAAACCAAATAGCATAATTCCTACCCAGATCGCCGAAAACGCCAATCGCTCAACGAACGGTCGCAGAGAGCAAAGATTCGTTCCAAGGAGAGCAGGCAACATGTCAATGCGCTTGTCGACCAGGTATACGGTAGTCCCTCTGGAAGCTGCCTCGCTGTCCATGGGTGTATCAGAATGTACAAAGTGTGATACGTCGGCGATGTCTGGGGGTACAAGATAAGGGCTGCGTCGAAAAAAGGCAGAGGTAAATCAGGGCACTTACGAACACCAGCCTCGATGTTCCCATTCGGGAGTTGTCGAGCATGCAGAGCATCGTCGATATCCTGGCAGCCTAAAAAGAATTCATCGAATAAGTCAAGAAAGTGGGACAAGATAGATTTCATGAACATACCCGGAGGATCAATGCTACAGATGAGCACATCTCTCAAATCCTCTCGATTCTTCCACTCAGGGCTCAGCTCGCTCTTCGGAGGAACAACCCACTGTTCTCCCTGTTCTGGCAGGCAATCCAAAATAGCTTTTCCAAACGGCCTATACGGGACCTCAAACTCCAGCAACAAACTCTCCTGCTCAGCTTCTTTGCTCTCCACCTTTCCCAGGGCACGTACGAAGTGCCCTTCGGGGTATCGTGAGGTGACGTCCCATCGGTCGATTGTGACGAGGATCTTTTGGCCAATGAGAGTGGGTGCTTGTCGTGTCCGTAGCCGAATTCGGGGCAGGAGCCGCGAGACGGGTGTAGCAAAGACCGTTTGTTGAGAGAGTGAGGTGGCGTTGGATGAGGTTAACGAAGTGCTATCGATGTGGCACACGTATGCTCTCCAATTCCGCTTGATGATACCAACGATGCGTCCTGTGGGCTGTTTCTCCGATGTACGCTTTTCTGATTGAAGGAGCTTGCGTTCTTTAATGAGAAGTTCGTCGTCTTCGCCATCGCCTTCATCACCAGAGTCGTCCGCGTCGTCATTTTTCAGAGTCGCTGAGGGAAAAATGTAAGGATCATAACAAGGCCACAAAAAATAATAATACTGCGTACAGTCCTGGTCCACAACCTCGTCCGCAGGGGCTTTCCACTCCTTCTTGTCAAAAACCTCAACAACCACAATATCACCATTGACCGCCCTGTTCATGTTTTCCCGACCAATGAGCAAAACCGGTTTCGTAAATGCGGGTACCGGAACGCTACCCTCCAAATAGTTATATTGGTTGGCATTAAAGTGGCCTTGATGCAGCTCTCCGGCTTTTACTCCTGCGGCTAGCGTGGTCGTTGGGAGGTACTGATGCAAATTATGAGACTATGAAAAATGTAATGGCGAGAACGCACTTCGGGGTACAAAGCCTGGCGCCCTGCAACTGCTTTTGTTGGCTCAATTTCGTTCGACCCCTCAGCAGCGAGAAGGTCTAACAATTGTGTTGCATCCTTCATTCCTTCTACATATTTACGCACTTTCAGAATAACGTCGTAGTCAGTAACTTCTGATAGTGGAGGACCTAAGTAGGATTTACCCGAAATCGAGGAAATGCCTCCTTTTTCAGCCTTGTGTCTGTTTGCCGCATCTTCAGTCATCAGAACCACGGTTGGTATTATTGGAGCAGGTCGTCCGCGAATTGGAGGTCGGTTGACAGCGAGATGTGAATTATACCACGCTGTGGCCTTTCGTATGCCTTGTTCCTCTCATTAGCAAATTTTCGGCATGGATTAATTGGATGATAGCACCTCGGTCGTTTCGGTCATTAGGTGTCTCCCCTTCTTCTCGAATGATGGCCGTCTCCCTGAAATCCAGTACAGGACAGAAGAAAGAGAGAAGAAGGCAGTAACTTACGATCTAAACTCGTTGTAAAACACCCATATCTTCTTGTCATCCATCTTGGTTAGGGTCTTGAGGCGATTATACAAAGGCAATGAGCGATGTCGGACTTCCTCGAGCACAGTTTGAAGTAGGATGATGGGTGGATTGAAAAGTGGGGATTCGATAAGATCCATCTATTCAAGGCAACTGAGGACATGGATCTGTAGATTTCCTCGCTCATTACTCACCTGAGATAAAAAGACGTTCGTGTCCGGTAGGATAAAATGCCCATTTGGAAAGGATGGATGTGTTCTGTCCCCTGAAGCAGGCAGAGATGCCCCTTCGCATTCTCTACAGTCATGGATTCCGCAAGAGACGTCGTCACGAAGATACCGTTCGCGAAGAACTGCGGGCACCAATGTTATGATATCATTTCGAAGCGAAATCGAGAGGTTTCATACCCTTGATAACCTTCCCTCGCGCAGTCTTTTTGAAGAATTTGCGTTGAGTTACGACCGCCTCTGTCCATGTTCGTTTCAATATCGTGATTTCGACCATGATTCTGTATCCAGGACGAGATGGAGATGAGGGCGAGAAGAGAAAAGCGTCGGAAAACGACCCGGGCCGCCCTTCCAAATTTCCGCTTGACCTGTGACCACCATGACGTGCTTCAACCAACTTCAAATTAACGCGAATATATCCACCGAGTTGCTGAAGGACTGGAATGACTACCACCACTTGCTCTCATAATTCGTCTCTATGTCATGGGAACGACAGCCTTCCTGTAGCCTTGTAGGTCATTCCGGACGACCAACTCACCTCTATTATAATTATTACGTTCGAATCGAGCACGTTCTCAAGGCTCTGGAGAACGAATGCTCAGGGTGTCGACAAGATTTTTTCTATCAAGAAGAACGTAGCCTTGAATGTCATGACTATTTCATGGCCTTCTGACGGTGCGTGATATATAGGAGGCTCGACTAAAAGGAACTTCGATAGTTTTTCCTACAGACTTCACCGGGCCACCTGCTACCAACTTTTGTCGCAGGTCAACTTTACCAAACCACCAACCCACAATTCCTGGGCATGATCCTGAATTCCAACCTTTGCATAGTTGTTTTATGTGCAGGTCGAACCTGGTAGACCTGACCTCCGAACTGGAGCTGCCACCAAACTCGCAACTGCCAAGCCGAGAGTAAATCATCAAGAGTCCAAGGAACCCTCCAGAGCCTCGGAAATTTTTTGGGTTTGGGGCATCTTGGGATGATCGACCTTGACCTCTCAGTTTCGGCGCCTTTGCAGAAGCACCTTTAGGCCAGATATCTCTGTTTTTCTTCCACGGATCGTCACTGACGTTGGATAACATCTCCGTTAGGTTGTGTGCTGGGCTCTGTATCACGGATATCGAGTAACGAGTATGGAATTTTTCTTCTTCTTTCTCCCTTTCTTTACTGTCGTTATGAAGGGAGGGGGTTTAGAGCAGAATTTGACCGAGCCTATTCTCAACTTCGACAAGAGTACTGTTCCGTTTGCTGAAAGTAGTCTCGCGATTCCTGGCCTTTCCGGAAAGCCAGACGGATGTGGGAAGTGACAAGAATTAAGTGATCGCTATATCAAAAATATAAACACCTCTGAACTGTTTTATAGAACTAAAAGACGTATATCTCTCTCCAATAACAACCTGCTTGTCAATTTCTTTCAAGTTACGAACCTTCCTTTTACATCATAAAGCAAAAACTTAGAGGTAAACAAGGGATCATACTACATACGATTTTTGTCCAGCGTCAACGGATTCACCCTTATAACGTATAGGGCAAGACAGGAGTCCTTACGAGACGTTATAAGGCATCACGATGACAAGGAATTATAATTATATGTTCGCAAATCACTGAATATTGGGAATTGGTTATGCACTATCATTCGTATGTCTTGAAAGATATCGATTGCTTCGGACGAAAAGGCCAGAAAATGCAACACAGGTGTAGTTCTCATGGAACCACATCACATTTCGATCGTTTCTTCGAAGCACCCTGGATTTACAGTCTTCCGCCCATGATCCACTCAAGATGTCTGACCAAAATACGCATATTTACCATATCATTGGTCAGATGAGTACGCGTCATGAGGGTCGTGGAGTCCAAGGCAACGACAAAAAAAACATCTCTAGCCCCACGTCCAATATACATGCAGCACGTACGCAAGCCACTCAGCCCGTCTTGTTCTTGCTTCTCTTCCCCACTTGGGCCTGGAAACCACTCTTGATAGCGTTAACAGACCGTCGACTACCGCATGACTCGCACGCCATGAAGAAGATACGATTTTCTTTTGTAAGCAGGGTGTCGGGTGATTTGCAGGTTTTGCAAGTCACGTATTCGACTGGAAGGGAGAGGATGTGAGAATTTGATATTTTCGGAAATGAATAGGTACTGACCCATGTACCGGCGGAGGACGTTTTCGATTTGTTTTTGCTGGAAACGACCTTTGATGACGAGACGTCCAGCACCGTCAACACTTCCCGTAGTACCCATTTCGGCAAAGAGGTATTGGATGACGTGCTCGGGCTAAAAAA
>Ga0307517_10008336_pt1 | contig 14878 bp, 10 predicted proteins | sample 23_EM_MG_FD_194515 | JGI IMG/M metagenome (GOLD analysis project Ga0307517, IMG submission 194515) | Populus trichocarpa ectomycorrhiza microbial communities from riparian zone in the Pacific Northwest, United States - 23_EM | ecosystem: Host-associated > Plants > Roots > Unclassified | place... | reverse complement strand
GTAAGAGTATTGCCACTAATGCTAGTGGCGAATTTATTTTGCCAGATATGCCGAAGGGGAAATATATAGTAGAGATCTCGTTCGTAGGTTTTGAAACTTTTCGTCGCGAAATTACGATCGGGGATGATGCCTATGAACTGAGTGCGATCTTGAAGCAGGCATTGGGTGGACTCGACCAGGTGCAGGTGATTGCGTATGGGACGACGACGAAAAGATTGAATACTGGGAACGTGACAACGGTGAAAGGGGAGGATATACAAAAACAGCCCGTGAGCGATCCGATAATGGCATTGGAGGGGAGGGTGCCGGGATTATATATATCGCAGGCATCTGGAATTCCTGGCGCTGGGCTTACTGTAAAGCTTCGCGGCCAGAATAGCATTGCAAATGGTAATAATCCTTTTTATATAGTGGATGGTGTTCCATTTACATCAAATACGCTTACGAGCTATGATATTAGTGGAGGAGCTTTGAGTAATGGTACTCCTGGCAATGGGATGAGTCCATTTAACAATCTAAACCCTGCTGATATTGAGAGCATAGAGGTATTAAAGGATGCTGACGCAACTGCTATTTATGGTTCTCGCGGTTCCAACGGAGTTATACTGATAACTACAAAAAAGGGTAAGGCAGGAGTTACCAAATTCGACTTAAATGCTTATATGGGTGCTGGTAGGGTTGCTACTAAAATGACGTTGTTGAATACTCAGGAATATTTAAAAATGCGTCATGAATCCTTAAATAATGATAATTTAACTCCTGGACAAAGTGATTTTGATGTAAATGGGGAATGGGATAGCACAAGGTATACTGACTGGCAAAAATTAATGATTGGGGGCTCTGCAAAATATACTGGAATGCAAGGAACACTTTCTGGTGGTAATTCGAACACACAATTCATAATTGGAGGTGGATTTAGTAAGCAAACAACTGTTTTCCCAGGTAATTACTCTGACCGAAAGGCGTCGGTACATTTGAATCTTACACATTCCTCGTCAGATCAAAAATTACACGCTTTATTTTCGGCAATATATGTAAGTGACAATAGTAATATGCCGGGATCCGATTTTACACAATTTATTACTTATGCCCCTAATGCACCTGCTATTTTTGCTCCCAATGGAAATTTAAATTGGCAAAATGACACATGGCTTAATCCTTATGCAGAATTGTTGCAACACGCAAAAGCAGTGACAAATAATCTTATTAGCAATTTTAATATAAGCTACGAATTGTTCCCCGGGTTGCAAATTAGAAATAATGCTGGGTTTACCCACATTCAGATGAATCAAAATAATATCATACCATTAACATATTACGATCCTTCAATTGGAAATGATCCACTACTAAGACAAAATAACTTTGCTACCAGTGATATAAAAACTTGGATAATTGAACCTCAATTGAATTACAGTAAAAAATTGGGAGAAGGGAAATTGGATATTTTAATCGGTTCCACATTCCAGGAGAATGTTCAAAGTACAATTGGTCAATACGCATCTGGTTTCCCGAGTGATGCTTTGATATCAAACATTGCAGCAGCATCGAGTATTTTAATTGCAGGCAATAGTTATAATCTTTACCATTATAACGCATTATTTGGCCGAGTCAATTATATTTTTAACAATAAGTTGATATTCAACTTGACAGGTCGAAGAGATGGCAGTAGTCGATTTGGACCTGGCAAGCAATTCGGTAATTTTGGCGCGATCGGGGCTGGTTGGATTTTTTCTAAAGAGAAATTTATCCAAAATAGCCTTCCTTACCTAAGTTTTGGCAAATTAAGGGGAAGTTACGGTACAACAGGTAACGATCAGCTTGGCGATTACCAATATTTAAGTACCTATTCTACAACTAATGTACCGTACCAAGGGCTGACAGGTTTATTGCCTTCTGGGCTCACAAATCCAAATTTTGCATGGGAAGTTGTAAAGAAAATGGAAGCCGGAATTGAACTTGGATTTTTTAATGATCGGATTTTTTTAAGCACCAGCTATTATCGTAACCGAACAGGAAATCAGCTAGTGGGTTATTCTTTGCCAAGTACATCTGGATTTTCTTCTGTGCAAGCAAACTTACCAGCGATTATACAGAACTCGGGTTTAGAGTTTGTTTTAAATACAGTTAACATAAAGACAAAGAATTTTTCGTGGAATACCTTTTTTAATTTAAGTATTCCACAAAACAGATTAATTGCGTATCCAAACTTGTCAAGTTCTTCTTATCAATATAAGTATGCCATCGGGCAGCCCTTATTTGTTGTTTTTGCAGCACATAATACAGGGGTCGATCCTCAGACCGGTGTTTATCAATTTGAAGATGTTCAACATAGCGGTAATACTTTAAAACCATCTAACCCACAGGATTACAGATTTATTAAAAGCGTTGCACAGAAATTTTATGGAGGACTTCAAAACAGTATCTCGTACAAGGGATTCGAGCTTGACTTTTTCTTTCAGTTTGTAAAACAAAGTGGATACAATTATACTAATTTATTTAACCGTTATAGCCCAGGCTCATTTGACGCAACTGATCCTAGAGCCCAGAACTTGCCTGCCTATTTTCTCGGCCGTTGGCAAAAGGCTGGAGATTTAAGTAGTATACAAAAATTCACAAGTAATAGAGTAGATGCAGGAGATGCAGGTATAAGCGACGCTTCTTATGTAAGACTGAAAAATGTTTACTTTTCATATTCTCTATCATCAAACTGGCAAAAGAAAATCCATTTGCAGAGTGCTAAAATTTATTTGCAGGCGCAGAATATTTTTACTAATACCCAGTATAAGGGATTGGATCCAGAAACCCAAACTCTTTCTCTGCCCCCTTTGAAAATGGTTACTGTAGGAATCCAAATAGGACTATAGTTGTTGTAATAACTAATACCAAGTTTTATTTGATATTAAATGCGGAGAATTATGCGGATAAATTTCAAGATCTTTTAACCCAAGAAAAAGGGCTGGTATAGGGTTAATACCAATAATTGTCTTGGATATTAGTTAGAAGCAGAAAGATATAATTGAACAAAAGTAGCATGATGATAGAGAAAATAAAGGAGTATATAGTAAACGGCCTCTCCAATAGTGGGGAATGGATCAATGTGTTAAATAGGACAAATCCCGGACATTTTGGGCTAGTGGAATGGCACGTCTCTATTTCAAAAGCTCATGTATTTATTGACATTCCCAATCGCGTATTTGTAATTAAAGATGTTCAGTATGATTTTATGCTTCAACTTAGAGATCCTTCAGAAGAAGACGGATTTAAGAAATGGTTTACGCGAATTGTAACTGGAAAAGGTTTTTTTTATCTTGAAGAGAAAACTGAGAAAGTGACAATTGAAACGCTAAATATCAATATGGATTTGGATTTATATTCTCGCGAAGAGCATTTGATATAAGTATTAAAGATATAAGCTCAAAGAAGTGAAAGCCGTAGAAAGAGTTACATAAAAATAATCAACGTTGACATTAGATTAAAGTCAGCATAACATTTAAACCTTAGTTTTTTGAAAGCTAATTGCAATATAATTAATTAACAAAAAATCACAGAAGCTATTGGGTAATACCCTTGCCTCGGCGAGTGATTATTTAAATTGAAGAGATTATGAAAATGATACTTAGAATTTATTTATTCTCCATCACGCTTTTTTTAACGGGATTGTTCGGCTGCAAAAAATTTGTTGAAATCCCCCCCCCGCTAAATAAAATGGCGAGCACAAGCGTTTTTAATGACAACTCAACTGCAACTGCTGCGCAAACGGCTATATATGCCAGCATGTTTAATGATCAGTCGGTGTTTAAAATTCAACTATATTCTGGTTTATCTGGAGACGAGTTGACGAATTATTCAGGCGTTCTTATACAAAAGGATTTATTTTCTAATAAGCTAAGCGTTATCAATGATGCCGGGCAAATAGAACCTAGTTGGAAAACCCCATACAACTATATTTACCAAGCCAATGCGATTATTGAAGGGATTCAAAATTCTCTCAGTATTAATGACGCTGTGAAGAAGCAATTGATAGGAGAGGCCAAGTTTATGCGGGCTTTTTGGCATTTTTATCTAACTAATTTATTTGGCCCAGTTCCTATAATTACTAAAACGAATTATACCTTAAACGCAATTGTTTCTAATTCTTCTCAAGAAGAGGTTTATAAGCAGGCTATAGCGGATCTAAAAGATGCTCAAAGCTTACTTAATGCTGATTTCGTAGATGCGTCCGATACGCTGATCACTACTGAAAGGGTACGTCCAACTCAATCAGCGGCAAGAGCTTTGCTAGCGCGAATTTATTTATATATTGGGGATTGGTCGAATGCAGAAGCACAGGCCAGTTTAGTCATAGGTAATTCTGCATTGTTCAATTTAGTAAGTTTAGATGAGGTGTTTTTGATGAATAGTAACGAAGCTATATGGCAGTTGCAAGCTTCACCTACTGCATTTTATACCCAAGACGGTAATTTTTTTATTTTGAAGACGGCACCGGCAAGAGGTGGCTTTAGGATAGCATTAAGTAATCAATTAGTAAATTCCTTCGAGCCAGGGGACAATAGAAAAATAAGCTGGGTTGGTTCTTATAAAGATATGCCTAGCGGAACATTTTATTATTACCCACATAAGTATAAGGCAAATAACACCTCAAGTTCTATTTCTGAATATCAAATGGTTTTGAGATTGGCAGAGCAATATTTGATACGTGCCGAGGCTAGAGCGAAACAAGGAAACATTGATGGTGCACAATCCGACTTAAACCGTATACGTAATAGGGCTGGATTAACTGACATAGTAACCTCTGACCAACAATTTTTGTTGAATTCAATTTTGCATGAAAGGCAAGTAGAATTATTTACTGAATGGGGTAATCGATGGTTCGATTTAAAACGAACTGGTTCCATTGATAGTGTAATGAAAATAGTTACACCTCAAAAAGGCGGTGATTCTTGGAATAGTTATCAACAATTCTACCCTATCCCTGTTACGGACATACAGAATAATATTAATTTAAAACAAACGCCAGGATATTGAATGGCAAGCAGATTTTTAACGAGAGTTATCTGGTAATAAAATGGCTACTAATAATTTATTGAAAATGAAGAGTAAAGGATTGCTTATTATCCTATTTTGTTTCTGTGCATCCAAAATTTCAGATGCACAGAGTAGAACAAAAGTCAGGCAAATTTATCTTAAAGGAGGAGAAAAAATGCCTAATTTTCAATTTAGGGATATAGCATTTTACTCCAGGAAAGAAGTTTCCCTTATGGATTTTAAAGGCAAATGGATTTTACTGAACTTTTGGAATAAGCACTGCGCAAGTTGCATGGCTTCCTTTCCGAGTATTAACGAAATGCAAAAGCGATTTTCTAAAGAGATCCAATTTTTCCTGGTAGGTATTTTAGATGAGCAAGGAGAGATTCGAGGTTTATATGATAAATTACAAAAGAGAATGCAACTTGATTTGCCATGCGCTTTTGATTCGATTTTATCCAATAGACTTGCCATTCAAGCAACTCCTGTTGCTATTATTATTGGGCCTGACGGGATAATTAGGGGTGTTACAAGGCATTTTACATCTAAGGATATTACAGACATACTCAAAGGGGAAAAACCAATATTGCCCGAAGTATATGCTACAATAAATCAGGCTACACAAAGTAGTGTTAAATATAATAAAAAGCCTACTTTTCTGACAAATGGGAATAACGGCGCTGATACTAGCTTCTTGTATAAGTCTTTGCTTTCTACGTGGCATCCTTCTAAGCCATGCAAATCCCCAAGCGAGCTTGTTCTAGAGAACGGAAATTTCGAGGGATGCGGTGTTGATTTAAAATGGCTGTATAAAATGGCTTATTTAGGAAGTTTAAGTATAGGAAGGAGGAAAGACCTAACTTATGGATCATTTTGGCCAGATGTATTGATTGAAGTAAAGGACTCTTCCGTTTTTGAGTCTAACATATCACTTGCGAATAATTTGTATTGCTATAGCCTTTCTGTACCTTCAGTAAAAGGAAAACGGGAATATTTGATGAGTGTAATGCAAAATGATTTAAAAAATTATTTTAATTTGGTTGTTGACGTGGAGACTAGGAAAATGCCAGTTTGGAGAGTTTCTGCTACGGAGGAGGTTAGACGAAAGTTGAAGTCGGACGGAGGTCTGATGCGTCCTATAGGAGATGTTTTCAAGAAAACATGTTATAATTGCTTGATCGATGAGATACTCTATTCTCCAGATAATTTACCTGTCCTAAATGAGACAGGAATTGAAGGAAAAATTAATATTACCCTGGATGGTAGGGGTGGTATGCTTTCTGAGAAATCGGTACATTTAATGGCGTTAGAGGAAAATGGACTGCATTATATAAAGAGCGAAAAGGATTTTCAAGTGCTTGTAATTAAAGACAAATAGGAAATTGATAGTGGTGGAGTGTACAAGAATTTAAAAAAGGCTGATGGAGATGCCACCAGCCTTTCTTAAATTACAATTCCTTAAATCTTTCTCAGCTTTAATTGATGATTTGCTTGGCAAGTAGAGGCTGATGTAAACACTGTTTTGCCAACAGTGCAATTACCAGAGCCAGCTCCATCCGTGAAATTGGTTAAGGCAGTTCCAGTGTTGCAAAGGGTAGTAAAAGGTACACATGCACCGTTTGTGCCAACTTTTGCCTTTGAATTGGTGAAGTATGCATTGCTTGTCTTAGCAGTAAAAGCACTTGCAACACCCAAAACTAATGCAGATGCGCCGAGGATAATTTTTGAACTTCTCATAACTTGTTTGCTTTTTAATTCAAAAAGCAAGAAAAACTTTAAGATTAATAATTATACCTACTCTTTTTCAGGTTTTCGGTTTCCCCTGTTCTCATCGTTGCAACGAATTTGAATTTTATGAGCATATATTAGCACTAGGCTTTATTGTTACTTCAGCCAAACGGAAATCCCAAGAATTGAGGGTTTTGATACCTCATTAAAAAGTGAATAATTCCACAATTCCCCGTCATTAGGCTGGTTAATTTATTTGGTGTGGAGTTCATGGACCAATAGCAAGATGTGTTGCTATTAGTCAATGTTGTTGACTCAAATAGATTTAAGATAAAATCTGTTTTTTGTTTCCATTCGGGTGATTGAAAGATTCGATAGGCTTCGAGGTAAACCTCTCCTATTCCTGCCAAGCCAAAAGCTTGAGAATAATCAGCGTTTACTGGAAAATTTGGTAATAATTGTAGTGCCCCTTCTGAAACCTTTTTGTACAAAGGCTCTTTTAGTATATCATATGCTTTAATAAACAAAGCTGCTATTCCTGGTACTCCTATGCTATAACTTAAATAATTAATTGACTTGCTTTTATTTGTTAAAGGCCAATAATAATTTCCATGCTTCTTGTTAGCATTAGTAATTAACCAATTTAATGCCTTTTGGATCGATTCTTTTATGTGATTTGAGGGGAAGAGAGAGTAATGGGATAGTAAAAAATTTATTATCCCTGCAACTCCATGCGATAATCCAATTATTTTTTCATTTCTCTTACCTGATGCTCGTATTACATTCCATGAACCGTCTGTATACTGATTATTTAATATAATGTCAGTGTATTTTTCAAGCAAAATATTTACGAAGTTTGAATCCAGTATATGACTCGATGCTATTAATGCGCTACCCTGGCCTGCTATTCCGGAACACATTTCTAATGTTTCAGAGATATTGCTAAAGCAATTTTTTAAATACTCTATATTTTCTTTGTTATTTTTTAATAACCCACTAGTAATACCCTCTTGTAGTGCAATTCCAATACCAGCAGCCCCATCATAAAGACTGGGTGTGAAATCTGGAGAGGGAGACTTTAAAAATGAATCCTGTAAGAATTCCCAACTAGCGTAATAACCTTCAATACTGTCTTCAATGTCGTAATTAAGCTTCTTTGCTTGCGCCAAAATTAATAGAATACCTGTCATGCCTGAATATAGACTTGGGGACAGATTCAGTTCAACCTGTTCGTTACCTATAAATTTATCTTTTTGTATACTTAATGAGGGCCATAAATGTTGTTTTGTGAAAACTTCGGCATCAGTTAATCCAGCTATCGCTTTGTTTATAAGGTTCCTTAATTGCTCTGGAGTAGGAGGGCTCGTGATACTTTTTGCTTTATCATTTTTGCTTGCCTTTTTCAAGTCAAGTTGACAATTGTTTACGACCTCTCTTATTTCAGCAATATTTGGTCTTTTTTGAGGAATTGTATTTAAGCAATTAGCAATTGCATGTGTAATCTCCTGACATGGACAAAAAAAATGTAATTGCTCTTTTAAAACTTCAACGTTGTTAGTGTCAAATTTTACTGGGGGTAAGCCCGTAAATAAGAATGCCATTAACCCGCCTAAGCCAAAAATATCCTCCTTAAAACTGGGCTCTTGTCCCAAATACTGTTCCGAAGACATGTAACCAAATGTTCCAAGTTTGAACGCTGGGCTTGGTTTGTTATCATTTAGTGAATAGGCTAATTCCATATCAATTAGAAAAAGTTCATTCTTTTGAGTCAGTATAAAGTTTGTCGGAGTGATGTCGCGGTGTACAATGCCTAACATATGTAGTTTATCTACAACGTCTAATATTCTTATTAGATATTGAATTAAGAGCAACTTGTTTTTATTGATAATATTTACCCATCCATTGCCTAAGTGAATGGAATTAATTCTTTCTTCTAGCGAACTGCCTTTAATAAATTCCATTGCTAAATATAAATCATCGTTCTCTTTGAATTTATCAAAGACCCGAGGCATTGGAATTTTGTTGCCTAAGCGATTGTATAATTCTGATTGCCATAGAATCCTATCTTGTATATCTCTCCCTAATGCATCTGACCACATGTTATATTTTCCTTCTTTAATAATGCATGATTTAATACTTAAGATATTTTTAAAGTATAGACATTTTATAACTCTTCCTTTTGCATCTGGCTTAATGACTTTGATTGGTTTATATAAATTATTCAGCAACTTTTTTAAAGGCTTATCAATGGGGCTTTTAATTTCTGCAAATGGCCAATGAACATTTTTTGGGAAGCTAAATGGGATAGTGAATTCATTTTCTTCTTCAAGATTATTTTGGTGAGATTGGTTTTCTAATTGGGCATCAAATTCGAGTAACCTTATGGGGCTATAACAGGTGTATAGAATATTGTTTAACTGTAAATCAGTAGGGACGGCTGGTCCTCGAAAGTGAACGCCTATTTCTATTATTGTTTTGGCTAGATATATTGCCTCAAGCTGATCTTTTGGATAGACGCAAATTAACTTTCCGATAAGAGCATACCCCAAGTTGCCATCAAGCATAAACTTTGCTGTTTCTTTACCACGAACTATTTCAAAATATGATACTTTCTTTTGAAGTAGGATGGGAATAATTATCTCTAAAAATTGTATCAATTGCGATCTGATAATAGATAAATGGAAGATCCATCCAAATATAGGTCTAGCTTCTCCTACTCTATAGTAATGTCCAATTTCTCTATAGGTTAGATGATGCCTGTCCAAAATATCTTTGCAGTCAATACTCTTTTCTTTTGCTTTGGACCCAGGATTGCTTAAAATTAAACCTGTCATATCAAAATTAATTAATTCAATCTCTTTATTTCAGTAATCATTGTGGAAGCATCTGTTTCACCAATGAATGCGACTTTAAGTTCTTTTTGACTGTCGTATAATGCTGTATATGGTGTACTAGTAATGTGATAGAACCTCGGTAAGAAAAATTTATAATCTCTTCCTAGTACTATATTCTTGTACTTAGGTAGGTCATAATATTCGTTAAAAATTTTAAGTTTTTCCATTGAATCAAAAGTTGCAAAATAAAATCGGACGTTTTTCAATGAATCAATATTGTTTAAAACTGCTTCTGTTTCTGCTTGACAGTGTTCACAATCGGGGCTAAAAAAGAAAAGTACAATAGGTTTTCCGACTGGGATTTTATTTGAGCTTAGGATGGTTGTACTATCCAGTAAAAGAAGATTGAAGTTTGGTAATGAGTCTTCCCGTTTCTTACAAGAACTAAGAATGAAAAATAATGTGAAATATAAAATTACCTTTTTCATTGTTTACCTTTGGTTTATTCATTTCCGGAAGATTTTTTATGCATAAAGTGCCTTATCAACCTTTGCATCAAAGCGCCTTGTTTTAGTTAGTATCACGCCAAGTAAAGCAAAAAGAGTAAATAATATATTAAAAGCGAGATGTTGCGTCCAGGACATTTGCTTAATAATACCACCACAGGAACATGGGAGTTTATTATGCGGCCATACGTATAGCATATATCCTACATAGAGAGTGAAAGTTGTCATTAAAATGAGTGACAGTTGTAGGCCAACTTTTCTTAGCGTCGGCAGGATTAGAAATATAGCAATAACCAACTCGACTGTTGGAATTAATATTGAAAAAAGTGATGCGTATAATTTTGTAAGCGGCTGATGCTCTAGCTGTAAGCGGAAGGTGTCAAAGGCAATGAGTTTGCTAACTGCTGTATATATAAATAACAGAATAAGTAAAAACACAATACTTTCTTGAACTATTTCCTTTTTCATAGTAAAAATTATTTATGACTTGTAATACTTTTTTATTAAAGATATCGAGCCAATGCCATTGGCCTTTAAACCGGTATTTATCTTATTTTTTAGGACAGATTCCATGAGCAATAAAGAGAATGTAAAGATTATTATCATTGGAAAGAATTGATAACGTAGTACATTTATCGTTACCAGAATACTGAAGGATGCGTTTAAAATAAAAAACACGAAAATCAGTATTTGAATATTTTTAAATAGGGCATTTTTGAAATGTAATTTTCTGAGTAGTAAAGAATAGCATGTAGCAGTTATAAAATATATATTAATTAGAAGAAATAGAGGTGGAAATAGTAGTAACAATAAATATTGGAGAGTATTCGAGACACAGTTAACATTGACTGAGCGATAATTAAACCAATCCACCGCTATTTGCTCCACATAGCTGCCCCCTTGATTATATTGCTCTAATTTTTCTAATGGGGGTAGGATATAATTTTTTGAATTTGGAAGGATGAAATATCTAAAGTATTCGAACAAATTATTTTTAACAATTGTACTTCCATATTCTGCATATAATGGTGAGATCTTTCCCCATGTTTTAAGCGCACTATTTTTGTCAGTTATTTTGTAATGTAAATATGCATATTGTTTTAGAGGAGATTTTCTCTCACGGATAAAATAGTTCCCAACATATGAGGACAAAAAGTATCGATAGTCGGGGCCTACTTTAGCAAAAAAGGACTTGCTAAGACTGTCCAGTTCTTTTGCTTTTTCAGAACTGAATTGTACCCTATCATCTTTAATCTGATCTCTGATATATAATGCATTGTTGGCTAGAATCCATCCTGTAAACAAAGAGAACTGTCGTGTGCCAGTAACTTTGTAGGCTTCATTTCTAGTGTATATAATAAAACATACAAGTAATGCTCCAGGTAATATTATTCCTGCCAGCTTAGTCCAGACGCCTTGCGTAGATAAGACAAATGCAAGAGAAGATACGAATGGATAATAATATGCATTATTTCTAATTGTAAAGCACAAGAAAAGTATAAGTGTTTGACTAAAAATGTATCGGAATCGAGGTGCTTGAATAATCCAAATCAATTGGGTAAACCAGATTAAACTAAGAGAAGCAAAGAGAGAATCACTGTTGATATAGTTACTTAGGTACAAGAATAGGGGGTTGAAAATGATAAATATGAATACGATCAGATTTATTTTATTTATAGGACTATAAAAATACTGAATGGTAAATAGGAAGTACAACGCTGATAGTTCTAAGAAGAAATATTGAAAGCCTACCAAGGCTGTATCCGAATCGGTGATAAAGTGGAATAATCTTAAGAACTTCGAATATCCAATGGGCCAGATATTGATATTCAAATTTTCTTGAGCTGCATAAATATAGCTATAGGAATCAGAAAAGAAATCTGCAAAGGGATATAATAATTTGAATATAATGAATTGTACTATTATTACAATCCCTGCTATCCGCAAGAACCAGCGATTTCTCCTGTCCTTAAAGATAAATTGCAAAAAGCTGGGATGTACGGATTTCGCAACTGTTTCCTGCGCCATGCGATACGATTTAAACTCAATTAATTAATGTCAAGTAGCTATACCGTGTTATCTTTTCCGACCTACCGCTATTACCGATAACCCTACCTGCTTAAAAGTCATAGCGTCCGCCACCCTGAACAAAGGCACTAATTTGTCATATAGACTCAACTGTCCTTCCGGCAATGTCTTTTTCCTCATAACAGTTCCTGACAACCACCATCCTACAATTCCCGCCAGGTTAAAGTATTGCGTATTTAATATCTCGAAATCTTTGCTCAAGAGTTTTTTCAATGATTCCCGGTTATATCTCCTGAAATGATCTAGGTGTACATCTAGGTCATTATATAATGCTGTATAGGCAGGGACCAGTATTATCAGACGGCCTCTCGTTTTCAATAATAGTTTCGCATTAGCAATTCCTAATTTATCATTCGGTATATGCTCTACCACATTCAGTGCGAACACAGTACCGAATTGCCCCAATAGCTTCGCATATCGGTTTTCAAAATCGGGATGGCTTAGGTCGATTTGTTTTACTCCTTTCACCAAAGGCTCCCCCTCGAATTTTCCCCTTAATACCTCACAATACTTGGACTCCAAATCACTTAAGTGAATAGGTATACCGTTTTCCACAAATAGACTCGAAATATTCCCGATCCCGCTCCCGATTTCCAGTACTGGTCCTTTAACGAAAGGCCGTATCGTATCAAACATCCACTGATTTAACTGCTTCGCCTCGCTCAGATGTTGCAAGGTCATAAGTCCCGTTTCCGTTGGCATAGTTAATGGCTCTGTACTCATCTCTCGTGAATTTATATTTGATAATGCAATACAATGCTCTGAATCCATCCTTCCAGCCGATCTTCTTCCCCTCCTGGAAAGTGCGACCATAGTATGAGATGCCCACCTCATAGATCCGCACCTTCGGGATACGGGCCACCCGGGCGGTGATCTCCGGCTCGAAGCCAAAACGTTTCTCTCTCAGGGGCAGGCTCTTCAACAGGTCTGCCCGGAATAATTTATAGCAGGTCTCCATATCCGTCAGGTTTAGACCTGTGAAGATGTTGGAGAAGAAGGTCAGTAGTTTATTGCCGATGGAATGCCAGAAGAATAGTATGCGGTGGGGGTTGCCGCCGTAGAAACGTGTGCCGAAGACGACATCCGCAAACCCTTCTACGACGGGCTTTAAGAGCGTATTGTACTCCCGGGGATCGTATTCGAGGTCGGCATCCTGGATGATGATCAGCTCTCCCGTGGCCTGCTGAATCCCTGTATGCAGGGCCGCGCCCTTGCCCTTATTCACTTCGTGTTCGAAATATTTTATATTCAGTTCGGGGTTCAATTGCATGTACTTGCGTACGGAGATAGTGGTGTGGTCGGTAGAGCAATCGTTGACAATGACTAATTCCTTCTCTATTCCAAAGATGAGATTGACTTCCTTGATCATATCCAGGATCAGATGCACGGTATCTCCTTCATTAAAGACGGGTATGACAATGGAAAGGCGTTTAGGTTTTGCCAGGCGGCTCTCCCGGGTGCCGGAGCCGACGAAAGAGGGCTGAAGCGCCCCGATGGTTGAATTTGTGCTCATGCAAAACCTGATTAGGAATAAGGTGAATGAATTAGACCTGCACACTACTAAACCAGGAGGCTGCAGCTTGAGTTTTCTCATGCTGTGGCCACTCAGTTGATGTCTGCTCAAGCTGCCAGCTCTGCCCGGTTATGTGTATATGGGATTGCTCTAATCTCGGCCCTGATGATGACTGTGATTCTTACCTATTGTGAAGCCCCGATGGTAGTTATAATTCCTTTGAATGTCCGTTTTAAATTTCCGATCTCTTATTCAAATATACATTTCGATAGCAGCCTTTGGAATATGATTAAGGGAGAAAAAAACCAATAGATGATGAAATCGTAAAATTATTGTTAACGCATTATTTCCACCTTCATCCGTTGATACTGAAAGAGAAAAGTGGGAGTTAAGCGTTGGACCCTCCTTCCGAGGACTTTCCATTCTTCTGCACGAAGGCAGGCGTATACCCGAAATATTTTTTGAAGGCCAGCGTGAAGGCATTGGGATGCGCATAGCCACTCTGTTTGGCGACGGCGCTGACAGGCATATCTTTCTCCTGCAATAATTTATGCGCCCTTTCCATCCGCAGCTCCAGCAGGTATTCCGTCACGCCCATGCCAAAGACGGCCTTGAAGCCATTGTTCAGCTTATAAGGGCTCATGCCGGTGCGGTCGGCCAGGTCATGCAGCGAGAGCGGCTTATCCATATCCCGGACCAGTATGTCTTTGACCTGGTAGATGGGGCCGATCTCTTCATCGCTCACAGGCTGGGCAGCCCGCTGATGACTCTCGCTGATCTGCACCATGGCCAGCACAAGGATGTCCATGGCGAGGTTGTTGAGATAGATCTTCCGCAGGGCGCCGGTATACTCGCAGGTAAGGATGGTCTCGATCAGCAGCAGGATCTGTGCGCCGGCGATGCTGTAGGCCTGGTTGAATTGCACGGCTTCGCCCGCCTCCACTTTCGACAGGAATTCGGCAATGCCGGGGAAGCTTTCCTGCAAGGGCAGAAAATGTTCCGGCTTATAATAAATAGAGAGATGGCGATAGAGCTCCTGGCGAAGCACTTTTATACGACCCTTCATAACCGGGACATAGTTCAGGTTCATCCCCCGTTCGTGCAGCACGCCCTTTCCCAGGCCGCTGGCTTCGTAATGGAAGCTATTGTTCAATGAGATATGCAGCGCCAGAGCGGGCTTATCC